>ERZ780229.581-NODE-581-length-11346-cov-2.2967_pt1 | contig 11346 bp, 9 predicted proteins | sample MGYA00510974_ERZ780229 | MGnify/ENA primary metagenome ERZ780229 (study PRJEB29588, sample SAMEA2151034) | human gut metagenome | biome: human gut; feature: human-associated habitat; material: faeces | place: Denmark | collected 2008/2010 ... | reverse complement strand
GGCGGAGTCGGAAAGCTTGCTTTCCAGACGGAGGTGGCTGATTTCGCTTAGTACCGCTGCGAGCGACAAGTAGCGAAAGCGTGTCTTGTGATGATTTATCCAATTTCTCCAGGCGTATATAACGACAACGAAAGGAGACGCACACATGGCTAATGTAATTAGTGATGAGACAATTGAGTATGTTGGTATCCTTGCCAAGCTTGAACTCTCTGATGAAGAGAAGGAAGCTGCCAAGAAAGATATGGCTAGCATGCTTGATTATATTGACAAGCTCGGAGAGCTTGATACTACAGGGGTAGAACCTATGTCACATGTGTTCCCTGTTAATAATGTAATGAGAGAAGATGTTGTTACTAATGGTGACGGAAGCGAGGCAACTCTTGCTAATGCACCTGAATGTAATGAATCAGGATTTATTGTACCTAAAACTGTTGAATCATAGAAAGGACGCATATGAGTTTATTAGATTATACAGCTGTTGAACTGGCTGCTAAGATTAAAGCGGGTGAGACAACAGCGACTGAGGCTATGGAAGCTGTTATTGCACAGATTGAAAAATCTGAAGATGAGCTTAACTGCTATGTCACATTTGACAAGGAAAAAGCTCTTGCAGCAGCCAGGAAAGCAGATGAGGATATCAAGGCAGGTAAGCTTACAGGACCTTTAGCCGGAGTACCATTTGCAATCAAAGATAATATGTGTACAGAGGGCATGCTTACTACATGCTCATCTAAGATACTTGGTAATTTCGTTCCAACCTACACAGCAGATGCAGTAGTAAGACTTGAAAATGCAGGAGCAGTAATTATCGGAAAGACTAACATGGATGAATTTGCGATGGGCTCTACAACTGAGACAAGTGCATTTGGTGCAACTAAGAATCCACGTAATCCTGAGCATGTACCTGGTGGTTCATCAGGTGGCTCTGCTGCGGCAGTTGCAGCTAATGAGTGTTTTGCAGCACTTGGTTCTGATACAGGTGGTTCAATCAGACAGCCGGCTTCTTACTGTGGTGTTGTAGGTTTAAAGCCAACTTACGGAACTGTTTCACGTTATGGACTTATTGCTTACGGCTCATCATTAGACCAGATTGGACCTTTATGTAAGGATGTAACAGACTGTGCAACTATCATGGAAGCTATCGCAGGCAAGGACGATAAGGACTCAACATCAATTGGAAGAGATGATTATTCATTTACAAAGGCATTAGTTGATGATGTCAAGGGAATGAGAATTGGTATTCCAAGAGATTATTTTGGAGAAGGTCTTGACCCTGAGGTTAAGGAGGCTGTTCTTAATGCTGCCAAAGTTCTTGAGAGCAAGGGCGCAATCGTAGAAGAATTTGATTTAAGCCTTGTAGAGTATGCAATTCCTACTTACTATACAATTGCAGCAGCAGAGGCAAGTTCTAACCTTGAAAGATTCGATGGTGTTAAATATGGTTACAGAACTAAAGAATACGAAGGACTCCATAACATGTACAAAAAGACACGTTCAGAGGGCTTCGGTGCAGAGGTTAAGAGAAGAATCATGCTCGGTTCTTTCGTATTAAGTTCAGGATATTATGACGCTTATTATCTTAAGGCATTAAGAGTTAAGGCTCTTATTAAGAAAGCATTTGATGAAGCATTTGCAAAATACGATGTAATTCTTGGACCTGTTGCACCTACAACAGCACCAAAGCTTGGTTCATCACTTTCTGACCCTATTAAGATGTATCTTGGAGATATCTATACTATCTCTGTAAATCTTGCCGGACTTCCGGGACTTTCTGTTCCATGCGGTAAGGACAAGAATGGTCTTCCAATCGGCTTACAGCTTATTGGCGACTGCTTTAAAGAAAATAACCTTATCCGTGCAGGCTACGCTTATGAGCAGGCACGAGGAAGATTTGAATAGGAGGGAGGCATAAGTATGAAAGATTATGAAGTTGTAATCGGACTTGAAGTCCATGTTGAATTAGCTACTAAGACAAAGATTTTCTGTGGATGCTCAACTGAGTTCGGCGGAGCGCCTAACTCACATACTTGCCCTGTGTGTACAGGTATGCCGGGTTCTCTTCCTGTTCTTAATAAGAAGGTTGTAGAATATGCAGCAGCAGTAGGACTTGCAACTAACTGTACAATTACACAGGACTGCAAGTTTGACAGAAAGAATTATTTCTACCCTGATAACCCACAGAATTATCAGATTTCACAGCTTTATCTTCCAATCTGCCGTAACGGTCATGTTGATGTTACATTATCAGATGGAACAGAAAAGACAATAAGAATCCACGAGATTCATATGGAAGAGGATGCAGGAAAGCTTGTTCATGATGAGTGGGAAGGCGTGTCATATGTAGATTATAACCGTTCAGGCGTGCCTCTTATCGAAATCGTTTCTGAACCGGATATGCGTTCAGCAGAAGAAGTTATTGCTTACCTTACTAAGTTAAGAACAACAATCCAGTATCTTGGTGCTTCTGACTGCAAGCTTCAGGAAGGTTCTATGAGAGCCGATGTCAATCTCTCTGTAAGAGAGCGTGGTTCAAGCGAGTTCGGAACAAGAACAGAAACTAAGAATCTCAATTCATTTGCGGCAATTGAAAGAGCAATCAAGGCCGAGACAGCTAGACAGATTGACTTAATCGAAGCAGGCGAGAAGGTTGTGCAGGAAACAAGAAGATGGAATGATGACAAGGAATATTCATATGCTATGCGTTCAAAGGAAGATGCACAGGATTACAGATATTTCCCAGATCCGGACCTTGTTCCAATTCACATCAGTGATGAGTATTTAGCAGAGCTTAAGGCAAAACAGCCAGAGTTCAAGGACGAGAAGAAGGCACGTTATATTGAAGAATTCGGACTTCCTGAATACGATGCAGAGATTCTTACAGATTCTAAGAAGTTCACAGAAATCTTTGAGGAAGCTACAGCAATCTGCAACCAGCCAAAGAAGGTTTCTAACTGGATTATGGGTGAGACAATGCGACTCATGAAGGAAGAATCAGCTAAGACTGGAAGAGAATTCAGAGCCGAGGAATTAACATTTTCACCTGAAAGCCTTGCCAAGATTATTACTCTTGTTGAGAAAAAGGAAATCAACAATGCAGCAGCTAAAGAAATATTTGAGCATGTATTTGCAGAAAATGTTGATGTTGACGCATATGTTGAAGAACACGGTTTAAAGCAGGTTAATGATGAAGGCGCGCTCAGAGCAACAGTTGAGAAGGTTATTGCTGATAACCCACAGTCAGTTGCTGATTATAAAGGCGGCAAAAAGCAGGCAATCGGCTATCTTGTCGGACAGACAATGAAGGCAATGCAGGGCAAGGCTAATCCGGGAATGGTAAATGCTTTGTTACAGGAGCTTTTAAAGTAACACATGAACTTAAAACTAAAAGGAGATGTGGAATGAAAAAAGTTAATTTTGATGTAAAACTCCCGGCATTTGTTGACAGAATAGTATATGTTGACAACTATGGAGCAAGACCATACTGCTATACTATTGAAGATGCATCAAGAAATGCTGATGCTATAAACAGGGCTATTAACTATATCTCAGAAAAGGGCGGCGGAACTGTTGTGATTCCTGAGGGAATCTGGTTTACAGCGCCAATCGAGATTAAGAGCGATGTTGAGTTAAGAATTGAGAAGAATGCAATACTTAAATTTTCTAAAGATATTGACCAGTATCCACTTATTATCACTAACTATGAAGGTCAGGAGTGTATAAGAGCCAAGTCTCCTATCACAGCTGAAAATGCTATTAACATCGGTATAACCGGTGGCGGTGTTATTGATGGAAGCGGTGATCTGTGGCGCCCTGTAAAACAGTTTAAGTTGACTGACAGACAGTGGGAAGCTCTTATGAAAAAGAGCCAGTATACAATTGATACTAAAGAGGGCGGCATATGGATGCCGACAGAAAGCTCATTTAAAGGTAATGAGCATAATATCCAGCTTGACGCTGAGAATGCACTTGAGAAAGCAAGCGAATATTATGATTTCTACAGACCTGTAATGGTAAGTCTTCGTCACTGTAAAAGAATTCTTCTTGATGGTGTAACATTTATGAATTCACCGGCATGGAATATACACCCATTTTTCTGTAAGAATCTTACAGTAAGAAATGTTACGGTGAGCAATCCATATTATGCGCAGAACGGTGATGGAATTGATGTTGAATCATGCAAGAAGGTTCATATACATAACTGTACATTTGAAACAGGTGATGATGCAATCTGTTTAAAGTCAGGCAAGAATGCCGTAGCAAGACAGATTGAAGGACCTTGTGAGGATGTATATATCCATGACTGCCTTGTTAATAAGGGACATGGCGGCTTCGTTATCGGAAGTGAGATGAGTCGTGGTATTAAAAATGTACTGGTAGAGAATTGTACTTTTCTTGGAACTGATGTCGGAGTCCGCATTAAGAGTGCACTCGGACGAGGCGGCGTTATCGAGAATATTAATGTAAAGAATATTAATATGGTTGATATTAAGGAACAGGCAATAATTCTTACAATGTCATATGTGCTTAATTTGCTTAACAGAAATGAAGAGATTAACGGAATTGACAAGGACGATATTCCTTATTTTAAGAATATTAATTTCGAGGGAATTAACTGCCTCGGAGCAAAGGAAGCGGTTGTTATTGAACCGTTAAAGGATATGCCTGAGACAATCACAGATATACACATTAAGGCTTCATCATTCGTAACAAGCGGTGAGAACCGTGTTGGATGCGACTGTCTTACAAGCGAACAGACAACTTATGAGATATTATAAAGAAATCCCGGCAGCACTGATATATGTGCTGCTGGGATTTATGCGTTGTGTATTAATTTTTCTTTTCTGCTTGGGCTGCTAATAATTGTTTGTATTTAGCTTTCCACTTTTCGGTTTCTGATATTTCATTTTGCAATTTTATGTGTAATTCAGTTTTTTCTCTTGTGAGATTTTCCTTATCTTCCTCTAGTTTCTTCAATTTATCTTGCATATGTTTTTCTTCAATCTCAGCCCGTCTTCGTGCTTCACACTGCTGGCGGATTGTTTCGTCACTATTAAGCTCATACAAAGTCTCTGCTGCATCTTTCATATATTCATTACTCTGAACAGCCATACGCAACTCCTCCCATGTCTTAGCCTTGAAGACAGTGGCCCATGTGTCTATTCCATAAGCCTTGTCTTCATCACTCGCCATATCTATCTGAGTTAAGTCTAACACACTGATACCAAGTTTGTCACTATACCTTCTGTGAGTTTTCTTATTCAATAGTTCAAATTCAGCGTAGAATTCCGGTGCGTCTTCAAATAAAGTATAATCAAGAATACCAATATTGATAACAGGTTTAATATCTTCGTATGCGTCACCTTTATTAAGCTGGCTGAAGTCTGAACATAAATAACATAATGACCTGTTTTCCCAGTTGTGCAGATTATTAACCTGCATCTCAAGGTTCAGCATTCTACTGTTATTAAGCAGAATATTTACATCAAGTATAAATGTTTTGGCATTAATGCTTTCACCTAATATTATAGGATTGGTTATTTCAATATCCTTAATATCTTCAGGGTTAAGATGCAGCAATGCACTTGCTAGTCCAATCAGTGTTTTTCTGCTTTTTTGCAGTATTGCACGAAACATATAATCATTAGTCAGACCATAATCAATCTTTCCTTTTGCCACCATAATAGGTGCAGTATTCCCCATAAAATTCCTCCTCTATTCGTATTGCTATATTGTTTTGTGGATATAATTGGCGAAATGTAAAACCTGCCAGACAGTTAAATGTGATATTCAACTTAAATGTATAATAACATAAAATATATTTTAATACAATATATAACGAGAAGAAAATATTAGAAATTTTTAGTATTTAAAGAGGGCAATCAACATATAATAAGAGCCACTGGCTAAGCCAATGACTCTTATATTGTATTAGTTGCCAACTTCGTCCTGAATCAGTTCCAACGCATATACGTCAACACTCAGGTACTGGTCTTTGTAAAGAATCGCAGGGCATTTTACTATAGACAGTTCTTCAGAAGAACCATCTTTATATTGTATGTTGAGTACATACTGGACAGATGAATCGGTATCGTCATAGAAAGTAACCGGGTGTGATGGCGTGAAAGCTAAAGCGTCTGTTAAACTTTTAAGTTTATTTCCATCAAAAACGGCAGTCTTATGATTAGACCTGTTGGTGACGGTAATGCTGTCAGCATTGGCTATGTTAATTGTGACTTTGTTGTCAAGCACAATAATTCTGTTAGTACGATTGTCCGCGCTGGTATATAATATTCTGTAAGTCCATCCAGATGCAGGCGGATACAGCCATGGCATAACAGTTATATCGTCTATCATGTCAATTAACTTGGATTTCTCATCTTGTGTCAGGCTGATTTCGTTGCCTTCTTTTACAACAGAAAAATCTTCTGTGTCTGATAAGCTGAGTTTAATGTGACGAGGTCTTAATAATATTATTAAAAGAATTAGTAAAACTGTGCCAATTATGAGGAGTAACTTTTTCTTATTCATAATAATTACCTCCTTTTGAGGGGATGACTATTGTGACTTTTTATTCATTCTCAATCTTAGCTTCGTATTCATCAAAGATATAACCAAGAATCGGTGCCATACCAACGAATTCGCAGCCATAAAGATAATTGTCAGTGCCCTCAATCGGCTGGCTTCTTATAATCTTGACAACACTGTAAAGAGTATCTGTTTCAGAACCAAGATTAAGTGCAGCGTTAAAATAGAAGTTGATAGGCAACATGCTCTTTGATTCAAATGCAATTCCACCTTCAGATATATTGATAACTTTAATAGGAGAATCAAGATTTTTAATCTCCATGTTATCCTGCTTAAATAAAGATGAAACATTGAGTGACAGGTCTGCTTTCATTCTTTTAAAACGTCTTTTTTCAATTCCATTAGCCATAATAAAATCTCCCATCTTAATATTATTATCCAAGTGAATAGTACACTTCTAAAAACTGACTATATTTATATTTTTAATAATACACTTTAATGAGGTAATGCGCAATGTATTATTGCAAAAGATAAAGTCTATTGATTTTGAATGGACGCTGTTATATAATAATTTTGTTTGTTTTTAAACCGCATGAATACTACGGTTTGATAACTTTTTAACTAATAATTTTATTAAGAAGAAAAGGATGGATGAACTCATGGGAAAATGTGAATTACTCTATGAAGGAAAAGTAAGAGAAGTATATGATTGTGATGACAAGCTTGTTATGGTTGCTACAGACCGTATCTCAGCATTTGATCATATTTTAAAGAATAAGGTTACAGAAAAGGGAGCAATTCTTACACAGATGTCAAAGTTCTGGTTTGATTATACTAAGGACGTTGTTGCTAATCATATGGTTTCGGTTGATGTTAATGACATGCCAGAGTTCTTCCACAAGGATGAATATATTGGAAGAAGCATGCTTTGCAAGAAGCTTACAATGCTTCCTGTTGAGTGTATCGTAAGAGGATACATTACAGGTAGTGGCTGGGCAAGCTACAAGGAAAACGGAATAGTCTGTGGAATTAAGCTTCCAGAGGGACTTAAGGAATCAGAGAAGCTTCCTGAACCAATCTACACACCAAGTACTAAGGCTGAGATTGGCGACCATGATGAGAATATTTCATTTGAGAAGAGTATTGAAGTTCTTGAGAAGCAGTTCCCAGGTAAAGGTCTTGAGTATGCTACTAAGATTAAGGATGCAACTATCACTCTTTACAAGAAGTGTGCAGAGTACGCTTTAAGCAAGGGTATTATTATTGCAGATACTAAGTTTGAATTTGGTCTTGATGAGAATGGTGATGTAGTTATCGGTGATGAGATGCTTACACCAGACAGCTCAAGATTCTGGCCATTAGAAGGATATGAGGCAGGAAAGAGCCAGCCATCATATGACAAGCAGTTTGTAAGAGACTGGTTAAAGGCTAATCCGGACAGTGATTATTTACTTCCAGATGATGTAATCGAGAAGACTGTTGAGAAGTACAAGGAAGCATATAAGCTTCTTACTGGTAAGGATTTTTCCCGCAAATAATCACAGTCGATAAGGAATGGAGAATTATGAATCAGATTGATATTAATGACAGCCACTATGCTGAAGATGAACTTCATGAGGAATGCGGAGTCTTTGGTGTATATGATTTCGATGGCAATGATGTTTCATCTACAATATATTATGGCCTTTTTGCCCTTCAGCACAGAGGACAGGAAAGCTGCGGTATAGCAGTCAGTGATACAGAAGGACCTAAGGGAAAGGTTCTTTCATACAAGGATATGGGACTTGTTAATGAAGTCTTTAATCCTGAAAAGCTTGAAAAGCTTAATGGTAATATAGGTGTCGGACATGTAAGATATTCAACAGCCGGAAGCAGCAGCCGTGAGAATGCGCAGCCACTTGTTCTTAACTATGTTAAGGGAACTCTTGGTATGGCACATAACGGTAATCTTCTTAATGCGGTTGAACTGCGTGAAGAGCTTTCTTATACAGGAGCTATCTTCCAGACAACTATTGATTCAGAGGTTATTGCTTACTTAATCGCAAGAGAAAGACTTAATGTTCCTACTGTTGAGGGAGCTGTGTTAAATGCGATGAAGAAGATTAAGGGTGCTTATTCACTTATCGTAATGAGTCCTAGAAAGCTTATCGGAGCAAGAGACCCATTTGGTTTCAAGCCATTATGTATCGGTAAGAGAGATAATGCATATTTCTTATCATCAGAGACATGTGCACTCGATACTGTAGGTGCAGAGTTTGTAAGAGATGTTGAGCCTGGTGAAGTTGTTACTATCACTAAAGACGGAATCAAGTCTGATAAGTCACTCTGCCAGAAAAATACAGCAAGATGTATATTTGAATACATTTATTTTGCAAGACCAGACAGCAAGATTGACGGAATGGGAGTATATGAGTCAAGAATTAATGCAGGTAGAATCTTAGCAAAGACTCATCCTGTAGAAGCTGATATTGTTGTAGGTGTTCCAGAATCTGGTAATCCGGCAGCACTTGGTTTCTCAATGGAATCAGGAATTCCTTATGGTAATGCATTTATCAAGAATAATTATGTTGGACGAACATTCATCAAACCTAAGCAGGAACAGAGAGAGTCAAGCGTTAAGGTTAAGCTGAATGTACTTAAGGAAGCAGTTGCAGGCAAGAGAGTTGTCATGATTGACGACTCAATTGTACGAGGAACAACAAGTGCGAGAATTGTAAGTCTTCTTAAGGCAGCAGGTGCTAAGGAAGTTCATGTAAGAATAAGTTCACCAGCTTTCCTTCACCCATGTTATTTTGGAACAGATATTCCTTCAGAAGACCAGCTTATCGCATCAGGTCATTCTGTAGATGAAATCTGTGAAATTATCGGAGCAGATTCATTAGGCTATCTTGAGGTTGACAAGTTAAGCGAGATGATATGTGGACAGACAGGTTACTGTGACGCATGTTTTACAGGCAATTATCCAATTGAGCCGCCTAAGATTGATATCCGTGGCGAGATGGGCTGATTTGGTAGGCATTTTTAAGCAGAATAATAGAATATACAACACAAGATGCCTACTAAAAGCATGAAATATGTTATTTAGTAGGCATTTTTAGTAAGAATGTAGTACTATTATAATAGTCACAAGCGAAATTTACCTACTAAAATACTGAATATGCGACTATTTATAGGTACCATGACAACAAGCAAAGAAAATCAGGCTAAAGCAAACAGAAATTAACAGTTTCAAAGTGTATCATGACAATAATTACAAGAAAAAGGGGAACAGGATGAGTTATTTTCCGTTTTTTAGAGAAATAGAAGGGGAGAAATGCCTTGTTATCGGTGGCGGTAAGGTGGCAGCAAGAAAGATAAGCAGGCTGAAGGGATTTGGCGTGAAGATTAAAGTTGCAGCACCATCTATAGTTTCTGACATAGAGGCAATGGCGCAGTCTTGCGATAATATAAGTGTTGAAAGAAGAATATTCACACCACAAGATATTGAAAATGCGGACTTTGTTATTGCGGCGGCTGGGGAAGAAGTGGATAAAGAAGCTGCAAGATTGTGCAAAGAAAAGGGTATTCCTGTAAATGTTGTGGATAACCAGGAACTGTGCGACTTTATATTCCCTTCAATTGTGCAGAAGGGTGATATGGTTGCAGGCTTTGTTACAGGTGGGAAGAGTCCGCATGTTGCAGCTAAGTTAAGAAGAGATTTTGAAGCAAATGTATCTGATAATATAGAGAGCATATTAGATTATCTTTCAGAGGTCAGGACACTTGCCAAAGAAAAGATAGATGATGACAGAAAAAGAGCAGCATTTATAAGAGAAGTTTCTGAATTCTGCATGAAAGCAGACAGAGTGTGCAGCAACAAGGAAGAAAATGCATTTTTACAGAAATATCTTGATAACAGGAGTGAGACAGTGCTTCCGGGGGCAGCACTTGTTGGAGCAGGATGCGGCTCATATGAACTCATCACAATAAAAGGTCTTAATGAGATAAGACGGGCAGAGGTTATAGTGTATGATGATTTGATTGATGAGCATCTGCTGGAATTTGCACCGGAGAGCTGTGAGCTTATATACGCCGGAAAGAGGAGTGGCAGACATTCCAAGGCACAGGAGGAGATTAATGAGCTTCTTGTAGAAAAAGCTCTTGAAGGCAGATATGTTGTGAGACTAAAAGGTGGTGACCCTTATGTGTTTGGCAGGGGCGGCGAGGAAGCACTTGCGCTCAAAGTACATGGCATACCTGTACATGAAGTTCCGGGGGTTACATCAAGTATCGGTCTGTGTGGAATGGCGGGAATTCCTGTGACACACAGGGGTGCAAGCCGTGGATTTCATGTGATTACAGGACATACGGCTGATAATCTGCCACCGGAGATTGAAGAAATCAGGTGGAAATCATATGCGAAGCTTGATGAAACATTTGTATTCCTTATGGGATTAAAGAGTATAGACATGATTGCGGAAAAGCTGATGAGATATGGAAAGTTGTCAGATACGCCGGTTGCGGTAATTCACGGTGAGAATACAGATGGTACATATGTAAAGCTTGTCGGAACACTTTCGGATATTGCAGCAAAGGTGAAAGAAGTAGACTTCCCATCACCAGCTATTATAGTTGTTGGCGAGGTTGCGTCACTGGAATTGACGGATTAGCAGAAACTTAAGATGCGCTGAAAAGCAGCGCAGGAATAGAGGTTAACATGGATAAAGACAGACTTGACAGACAGATAGAGTTTATAAGAGAGATTGATAAGGAAAAGAGCATTGGCAGACAGACGTATCTGGCGGATGCGTCAAGAAAGGAAGATGACGCTGCGCATGCATG
>ERZ780229.578-NODE-578-length-11393-cov-1.80931_pt1 | contig 11393 bp, 9 predicted proteins | sample MGYA00510974_ERZ780229 | MGnify/ENA primary metagenome ERZ780229 (study PRJEB29588, sample SAMEA2151034) | human gut metagenome | biome: human gut; feature: human-associated habitat; material: faeces | place: Denmark | collected 2008/2010 ... | reverse complement strand
CCCATGTCGCTGCGCGGCGTATCGACGAAGACGCTTTCGCGTTCGATCCGTTCGTTGAGTTCCTTGATGTTGATGACTTCACTCATTTTTCGGTGTGTATTTTCGATTTTTCGTTGTTTTCGGTATTTATGCAACGCATACCCTACAAAATTATTGCAAAATATGTATTTTTTTCGAAAATCGAAAATCCCGACCGCTCTTTTCGCCCTGATGCGGGGCGGTGCCCCGGTTGAAAAACCGTACCCGGGCGCCGCTTCGGGGCGAAGATCGGGCGGAGGGGGTCCCGCAGGTTCGCCTTCGGTTGCGGCGCTCCGTCGTATTATTCGGCTGCGGACGCTCCGTCGTTGCCGGGAAATCGCTATATTTGCACGTTATGGAATCTCAAATATTGAAAGGCCTGAATCAGGCCCAGCGGGATGCGGTGGTGAACTACGATTCGCCGTCGCTCATCATTGCGGGCGCCGGGTCGGGCAAGACGCGCGTTCTTACTTCGCGCATCGCCTATATGATCGAGCAGGGGGTGGCTCCGTACAACATTCTCGCCCTCACCTTCACCAACAAGGCCGCCGAGCAGATGCGCGAACGCATCGCCCAGATGCTGCCGGACGGACGGCACCGCTATATCCGCATGGGAACCTTCCACTCGGTTTTTTCGCGCATTCTGCGCGACAACGCCGAACGGATCGGCTTCCCTCAGAGTTTTACGATTTACGAGCCGTCGGACTGCAAGAACCTTCTGAAAACCATCGTCAAGGAGTTGAACCTGGACGATACCAAGTATAAACCTGCGATGCTCGCCTCGCGCATCTCCTACGCCAAGAACTGCCTGGTGACGCCGGGCGCTTACCTGGCCAATGCGGGTGCCGCAGCCGAAGACCGGCGGATGCAGATTCCCGAGTTCGGCAACATCTACAACATCTATTGCGCCCGCTGCAAGCGGAACGGGGCGATGGATTTCGACGACCTGCTGTTGCAGACCAACATCCTGCTGCGGGACTGTCCCGACGTGACGGCCCGTTACCAGGAGCAGTTCAAATACATCCTGGTCGATGAGTACCAGGATACCAACTATGCCCAGTACGTCATCATCCGGCGCCTGTCGCAGCTCCATTCGAAGGTCTGCGTGGTGGGCGACGACGCCCAGTCGATCTATTCGTTCCGGGGGGCCAAGATCGAGAACATCCTTTCGTTCAAGAAGGATTTCCCCAACGCGATGATCTTCAAGCTGGAGCAGAATTACCGCTCGACGCGCACGATCGTCGAGGCGGCCAATTCGGTGATCGAACGCAATTCGAAACGCATGGAGAAGAAGTGCTTTTCGGAAGGGGATATGGGCGAAAAGATCCGCGTGCTCCGAGCCTATACCGACCGCGAGGAGGCCGAAATGGTGGTCAGCGACCTGCGCGACAAGGTGCGGGCTGCGGGCGATGAGTGGGCCGAGGCAGCGATTCTGTACCGCACCAACAACCAGTCCCAGGCGCTCGAAGACGCGCTGCGCCGCAAAGGAATACCTTATCGTATTTACAAGGGCAATTCGTTCTACGACCACAAGGAGATCAAGGATCTGCTGGCCTATATCCGGCTGGTTATCAACCCCCGCGACGACGAGGCCTTCAAGCGGATCGTCAATTACCCTGCCCGGGGTATCGGCGATACGACCGTAGAGCGGATCGCTTTGCTGGCCAAAGCTCGTAATCTGTCGATGTGGGAAGCGGTGGATGCGCTGACGGCCGAGCCGGTGACGGATCCCGTGCAGAAGACCATCGTCCGCAAAGTGGCCGAGTTCGTGGCCCTCGTCCGGGGGCTGTCGTTGGCCCGGGCCGAAAAGGGGCTGTACGACCTGGGACTCGAAATTGCGACCCGTTCGGGTATCATCGGCGCTTACCGGGCCGAGAACACCCCTGAGGCGACCAGTGCGCTGGACAATATCGAGGAGCTGCTCAACTCGATGCAGCTCTTCAACGAGCAGCGCGAGGCCGAGATCCGGGCCGGGGAACGTCAGCAAGAGGAGCGGGCTACGATCGAGGAGTGGCTGCAGGGGGTGATGCTGATGACCGATATGGACAAGGATGATCCCCAGGACCGCAACAAGGTGACGTTGATGACCGTACATTCGGCCAAAGGGCTGGAATACAAATTCGTGTATATCGTCGGATTGGAAGAGAACCTCTTCCCGTCGCAGCGGGCCGTGGAGTCGCCCGACGGTTTCGAGGAGGAGCGGCGGCTCTTTTACGTGGCGCTGACCCGGGCCAAGGAGTTGGCTACGCTCTCCTATGCCGAGATGCGTTTCAAGTGGGGCAATATGGAGTTCTCGCGTCCGAGCTGCTTTCTGCGCGAGATCGACAGCCGTTACCTGGAAACGGATGCGATGCAGGAGGAGCGGGAACCCGTCCGCCGCTCGGCCGGGCGGGGAGAGGGCTCCTCGGCGCTCGACGAGCTGCGCCGCCGTTTCGACTACCGCTACCAGCAGAAGCCTGCGGCGGGTGGTTCGCAGGCCGGGGCGCGTTTCGGCGGAGGTTCGTCCGCCGGGGTAAAATCGGAGGCGCAGCGTCCCGTTGTTGTCCAGCCGACCCGTTCGACGGCCGGGATGCGCAGCGTGGGTGTCCGTCAGGGCGAGTCGTCGCTGGTCGAGGGAGCTGCGCCCGTATCGTGCGGCGATTATGCGGTCGGCGACCGGGTGTCGCACCTGAAGTTCGGCGCGGGGGTCATCCGCCGCATCGAAACCCTGGCGTCGGATCACAAGCTGGTGGTCGAATTTTCCGGATACGGGGAGAAAACCCTGCTGGCCAAATTCGCCAAACTGACCAAATTATAGGAAATCCGCCGGAAGGATTCCGGCTTAAAACAGGAAGACAATGACTTTGAAGGAGCGTTATGCGGGGGTGATCGCGTGGTTCGAGGAGCACATGCCCGTCGCCGAGAGCGAGCTTGCGTACGGCTCGCCGTATGAGTTGCTGGTGGCCGTGATCCTGTCGGCCCAGTGCACGGACAAGCGGGTCAATATGACTACGCCGGCCCTGTTCGAGGCTTTCCGCAGGCTATGGCTGCCGCGACTCCCGAGCAGATCTATCCCTACATCAAGAGCATCTCCTATCCCAACAACAAGGCGAAAAACCTGGCGGGCATGGCCCGCATGCTCTGCGAGGAGTTCGGCGGCGAAGTACCGAGCGATCTGAAGGAGCTGCAACGTCTGCCCGGCGTGGGACGCAAGACGGCCAATGTCGTGGGCGCCGTGATCTGGCAGAAGGAGGTGATGCCCGTCGATACCCACGTATTTCGGGTTTCGAACCGTATCGGACTCACGAACCGGTCGAAAACGCCCCTGCAGACCGAGCTGACCCTCGAAAAATACATCCCTTCCCACCTGCTGCCGACGGCTCACCACTGGCTGATTCTGCACGGACGCTATGTCTGCACGGCCCGGGCGCCGAAATGCGCCGAGTGCGGGGTTTCGACCTGGTGCCGCAAATATGCCGAAGACAATAAACGATCTAAAACCGAATGATTATGAAGAGATTTTACCATGCGATTCTCGCTTGCGGAGTGTTTGCCGCAGTAGTTGCGGCCGTCTCGTGTACCAAGGATGCGACCGGCGGCGGAGGCGGCGGTTACAACGGGGAGCCGGAGGTGAATCACGATATGGACGGGATCCTGCGGCGCAACTACTTGTGGAACGAGGAGTATGCGACTCTTTCGCCCGATTTCGGCCTGCCTTACGACGAGTTTCTCGGCGACGTGCTCATGCGTATGAAAACCAACGACCTGGACAAGAAATTCCGTAACGGAAGGTGGCAGCTCTATTCCAACATCCAGCGCCTCTCTCCGGTGAGCCGGGTAGCCTTGTCTGCGGATATCGACAGTCAGTTCCCGAAGGAGCCCGTTTACGGGTTCGGCATCGTTTCTCTGGCGATTATCTCATATACCGATAATGGCGGTGCGGAAACGGGGCAGTACGGTTTTGCCGTTATGGCCGTGTACCCCGACTCTCCGATGGCGAGGGCGGGTCTCGGGCGCGGAACGATCATCAACCAGGTCGATGGACAGTGGATCACTGCCGGGAACTTGAATACGGTCTATTCCAAACTGCTCGCACCGAACGGCGCCGCGACGCTCTCCGTGGCGGATAATCAGGGCGGTTTCGGCGTGTCGGAGCATAAGCTGACGGCGGAGTTGATATACGAAAATCCGGTGCTGTACCGCGACGTGCTCGAATACGGGGAGCACAAGATCGGCTACTTGGTGTACGCCAGTTTCGATGCGGCTTTCGACGGCGAATTGCTGGATGCGCTACAAGCGTTCAAGGATGCGGGCATCAACGACTTGATCCTCGACCTGCGCCTGAACGGTGGAGGATATGTGATGTCTTCCCGGATGCTCGCCTCCTGCATCGCCGGTGCTCGGTGCGAAGGGCAGGTGTTCCAGTATTACCGTTATAACGATGCGCGAATGGAATACCCTGAAATGACGGCGGCGGAGACCGGGCAGGCTTACGACGAGTCGAAAGAGCGTTTTTACGAGGAGTTCATCTACGGCGATTACCGGGGAGCCGACCTGCGTGGGTATGCGCTGGATCTTCCTCGGCTGTATGTCATCGTCTCTTCCGGTACGGCTTCGGCGAGCGAAGCCGTTGTCAATGCTTTGCGGGGAATCGGACTCGAAGTGGTGCTGGTCGGGCAGAAGACCAACGGCAAAAATGTGGGGATGGAGGGTGTCTATCTGGAGGATGGAGCGTACGAATACCTCTTCATGCCGGTCTCTTTCCAGGGATATAACGCCCGGCTCGAAACGGTGGACCCGAACGGTCTTGCGCCGGATGCTTTGAAGGGAGATTGGAACAACGGATACGAGGAGTTCGGCAGTTTGGACGACCCCTGTCTCGAGTATGCGGTGACGAGCATCACCGGGCAATCCGTCCGCTCTTCCGAGTCCGCAGCGCAGAGGAGACCGGGCGTGCGGTTGGTCGAAGGCCTCTCTTTGCCCGAAATATCCTGCCGGCCGGAGGGTATGATCCTGCTGCCGCCGGACGCTGTCCGGAAAGATTGAACATCCGCTCCACGATCGGTTTCGGAACGGAGAAACGCCCCGGAACGGGTGCGGATTTGATATTTAACGGATAAAATCGTATCTTTGCATCAATAATGGTTTCTCAAGAAGATATAGAACGGCTGCGCGAATTGCTTGCCCGGCCTGCGCAGAATATCGTGATCGTGTCGCACACGAATCCCGACGGGGATGCCGTGGGCTCTTCGCTGGCGTGGCGCGAGGCGTTGCTGGAGATGGGGCATCGCGTCACTTGTATCGTGCCCAACAAATACCCCTATTTTTTGGACTGGATGACGGGTATCGAGAACCTGGTGCTTTTCAAGACGGACGAAGCGGGAGTCGCCCGCCGTGCGGTGGAGGAGTCGGACCTGATCTTTTTCCTGGACTTCAACGCCGTATCCCGTCTGGAGGGGTTGAGCGAGGTGATCGAATCCAATACGACGGCCAGGCGAATCCTGATCGACCACCATCTGTCGCCGGGACCCGGTTTCGATCTGATGTTTTCCTGTACCGGTTCGTCGAGCACCTCTTTCCTGATCTATCGGATCCTCGAAAAGATGCTGGGCACGCAGGCGATTACGCGGAGTATGGCCGAGTCGTTATACGTGGGTATGATGACCGATACGGGGAACTTCTCGTTTTCGTTCCTTACGCCGGAGTTGTACCGGGCCGTTGCGGTGCTGGTCGAAACGGGCATCGACATTCCCACGATCCACAACAATGTCTATAACGCCTTCACCGAGGGCCGTGCCCGGCTGTTCGGCTATGCGATCAACCGCAAGATGGAGGTGATCCACAACGGTACGGTCGCTTATATGTCGCTTCTGGAGAGCGAGATGCGCCGGTTTCAGTTCCAGCCCGGCGACAGCGAGGGGTTCGTGAATTATCCCCTGACGATCAAGTCGATGAAGCTGTCGGCGATCTTCGTTGCCACGCATAAGTTTATCCGGGTGTCGCTTCGTTCGCGGGGCGGGGTGGACGTGGATCTTTTCGCCCGCAAGTATTTCAACGGCGGCGGCCATCGCAATGCGGCCGGAGGCAAGTCTTTTATGACGATGCGGGAAACCATCGAGCATTTCAAACGATCCGTAGCCGAGTTTGCCGCCCAGGGCGGTTTGGATTAGGTCGCTATGGACGATTTCCGCTTGCGGGTTTTCATTACGGCGGCCAAAACCCTCAATTTCACCAAATGCGCCGAGCAGCTTTACATTTCGCAGCCCGCTGTGAGCAAGCATATCGGCGAACTCGAATCCCGCTATAAGGTACAGCTTTTCGAGCGCAGCGGCAGCCGTCTGGCGCTGACCGAAGCCGGGCGTGTCATGCTGGAGCATGCCGAACGCATTGCCGACGGCTACCGCCGTCTGCAGTACGAGATGGATCTTTTCACCGACCGGCTGGGCGGCGAACTGAAGGTGGGAGCCAGTACGACCATCGCCCAGTATGTTCTGCCGCAGGTGCTGGCCCGTTTTACGGCCCGGTTTCCCGAGGTGAAGGTTTCGCTCGTGTCGGGCAACAGCGAGCAGGTCGAGGCGGCCCTCGCACGTCACGATACCGATTTGGGGCTGGTCGAAAGCAGCGCCCGGCATCCGGGGTTCCATTACGAACCGTTTATTCCCGACGAACTGGTGCTGATCGCTTCCACGAAAGGCTGGTACGGCCGCTGCGACCAGGTTACGCTCGCGGAGTTGCAGACGGTGCCCCTGGTGTTGCGCGAAAGCGGTTCGGGAACCCTCGAAGTGATTTCGAAATACCTCGCGGCGGCGGATGTACGACTCGCTTCGTTGCGTGTAGTGATGCAACTGGGCAGTACCGAGAGCATCAAGAGTTTCGTGCGCAACAGCGACGCCATGGCCATCGTGTCGGTGGCGTCGATCGTCGATGAGCTGCGCAGCGGCGAGCTCCGCATCATCGACATCGAGGGCTGTACGATCCGGCGGGAGTTTTCGTTCTGCTGGCCCGAAGGACGCAGCGATGCCTTGGCCGCACGTTTCGTGGAGTTCGCCCGCCATACGGCCTGATCCTTCGCGGCGCTTCTGCGATATTTTGCAGGCCGTTTTCGGCTGTGGGATCGCCGCCGGATCCGTTCGGGTACTCGAGAATGCGGTGGCCTGTCATCGGAAACCATTGGTCGTTTATCCGTGGTCTGTGTCTGTAATGTTGCTCCGCCCTAAATTCCTTACTCGGAGGGGATTCGGAACACTGCATCTCCGAGGAGGTATGCTAAAGTATGTAATCACGTTTTATCTATGGAAACCGATTTGAAATTCAGACCTTTCCGATCGCCTGCCGACCCGGGTTGGGACGAGGCGTGGGCGATCTATCAGAACTCTTTCCCCCAGAAGGAGATCCGTTCGCTGGAAGACCATCTGCAAGCTCTTTCCGATCCGCACTATACGGCCGACGGCATCTGGTCGGACGGCCGGTTGATAGGCATTCTTTATTACTGGACGGCTCCGGAATATGTCTATATCGAGCATTTGGCCATTTCGCCCGACCTGCGCGGTGCCAATATGGGCAGCCGGGTATTGGAGGCTTTTTGCCGGAAGGCCGGACGCATCGTGCTGGAAATCGATCCGCCGGAGACGGAAATCGCCGTTCGCCGCCTTCGATTTTACGAGCGGCTGGGGTTCGTGCGCAACGATTATCATTATGTACATCCGTCGTTCCAGCGTCCCTATGAGCCGCACCAGTTGGTGCTGATGAGCTATCCGAAGGCTATGACTGACGAGGAGTGCCGCAGTTTCGAACGCTTCGTCCGCGATCCGGTCCTTCGTTATTCCTGTCATGGAAAGAAGGAGTAATACCTTTAGAATATAATCAGGTAATAATGGAAACAGCCCGAAGATCGAAAGTCTTCGGGCTGTTTTATGGTGATCGGATGCTGCCTACAAGAGCAAGATCACGGCGAGCGATGCGACCGAGATGACGGCCCAGAGGATGATGCCCAGCACCAGCGGCTTGAGGCCTACCTTGCGGATTACCTCTATGGAGAGCCCTCCGCCGATCAGGAACAGCGTGGCCGAAAGTCCGCAGCGTGCGGCGACCGAAATGCCGTGCGTGAGCTGGGTCGGCAGGTTGCAGTAGGTGTTTACGAGCATGGCAACGACGAACCAGAAGATGAACCAGGGGATCTGGATCTTCTTGCCTTTCTGACGGAAGATCAGGGCCGACACCAGCGACAGGGGGATGATCCACAGGGCGCGGGTGAGTTTGACGGTCGTGGCTACCTTGAGCGCCTCCTCGCCGTAGGCGGCACCGGCGCCGACGACCGAACTGGTGTCGTGGATGGCGATCGCGGCCCAGGTTCCGAACTGGGTCTGCCCCATGCCGAGCCAATGCCCGATGACGGGGAATACGAAGAGGGCGACGGCGTTGAGGATGAAGATCGTGGCCAGTGACAGCGAAGTTTGGTTCTCGTCGGCATCGATAACGGGTGCGACCGCCGCGATGGCGCTGCCGCCGCAGATCGCCGTGCCCGACGAGATCAGGTAGCTGTTTTTGCGGTCGATGCGCAGCAGGCGTCCCAGCACTACGCCGACGATCATTACCGTGACTACCGAAACCACCGTGAAGGTCATGCCTTCGCGCCCGGCGGCCAGCGATTCGTGGAAGTTCATGCCGAATCCCAGTCCGACGACGCAGTATTGCAGCAATTTTTTCGAAGCCTTCTTGCTCCAGACCGGAAACGGATTGCCGAGGGTCAGGGCGAAGAGAATGCCCGCGAAGAGCGTGACGACGGGCGAACAGAAGAGCGAACCTATGAGCAGTCCGGCAAAAAGGATTTGGCGCCAGTTGAGCTTTGCGGATTGCATGGATTTCGTGAGTTGCAGCGGTTTCATACGGTGCTAATAACTTTTTGTAAACGATGCTGCAAATATACAGGCTTTATCCCCTTGAAACAACGGGGAAAAAGTTATGTCGTATAACTAAAAGTTATTGTTGCTGTCGCTGCGATGACGGATCCGCTCCCGTTACCGGTAATTTCGGATCAGGTCGCGGAAATAGGCGATCATTCGTCCGTAGTTCTCGAGCGAGATCGATTCGTTTTCGTTGTGGATCGTACCCTGTTCCTGTTCGGTAAGGAGGACCGGCATGAAACGATATACGTTCGGACTCACCGCCTCGTATTTGTAGGCGTCCGTGCCGCCGAGCGTCAGGTAGGGCGTTACGATCGTACCCGGGTAGAGTCCGGCGAGCGAGGTGCGGATCATTTCGAAGGCGTGGACATCGTCCGGGGAGATTTGCGACGGTTCGCGGGTCGAGAGTTCCTCGATCCGGACGTCGTATCCGTTGCAGATATTTTCGACATGCCGCTTCACCTGGGCCGTCGTGTTGCCCGGCAGCAGGCGGAAATTGACCGTGACTTCGGCTTCCGAAGCCAGTACGTTGGCCGCGTCGCTGCCCCGGGCCATGGTGATGGCGGTGGTGGTGCGTACCAGGGCATTGGTGGCCGGGTTGCTTTCGAACGAGCGGAGCAGCGGACTCTCCAGCAGCCAGCGGTTAGCGATCGCGGTGCGCTGGGCGACTCCCATCGAGCCGCCGATCCGATCGAGGAAAGCTATGACCGGAGCTGTCAGGAAGGCGGGCATTCGTTCTTGGTTGAGCATCTCGATGATCTCGGCCGCCAGTACGAGCGATCCCTTCTCCGGCGGCATCGAGGAGTGACCTCCGGTGCCCCGGACCGTGATTCGGATCGTGCTGAATCCCTTTTCGGCCGTTCCTACGAGGGCAGCCGTACGTTGGATTCCTCCCAGCCCGGGGGCGATGATGATGCCGCCTTCGTCATAGACGGCGTCGAAAGCGATGCCCTGTTCTTCGAAATAGCGGGCGATCTTCAGGGCACCCTGCGTGCCGCCGGTTTCCTCGTCGAATCCGAGGGCGATCCACACGTCCCGCTCCGGGCGGAATCCCTCCGCAAGCAGCGAGTCGGTCGCTTCGAGGATCGAGAACAGCATGCCTTTCATGTCGAGCGTGCCGCGCCCGTAGATCCGTCCGTCGGCTACGGCGCCGGAGAAGGGTGGGTAGTCCCAGCCCGGAAGGGGTGCATCGGGAGCCGACGGGTCGTAATTGAGCACGGGAACCACGTCGTAGTGGGAACAGAGCAGGATCGGGGGCAGGGCCGGGTTCTTGCCGGGCCAGCGGAATACAAGCCCGTATTCGTTGATCGTCAGAGTATCCAACTGACTGTAAATCGCGGGATATGCCTGCGGCAGATAGGCTTTGAAGGCTTGGAACGGATTGTCGTCCGTCCGGTCGATCGCATCGCTTACGGTCGGAATCCGGATTCCGCCGGCCAATCGTTCGACGGCCTGGGCGGACGGTTCGACGCTCCGGGGAGGCCCGTCCGGACCGGTGGTGCGGATGAAGGGATAGGTCGCGGTGCGGACTATCACTACGGTGCAGAGTACGAGGAGCGACACGGCGGCGATGCCCGTCAGGAGCCAGATTATTTTCTTTTCTTTTTTCATGGAAGCGGTAGGTTAATATAGGTCCGATCGTCCGGTTTACGTGCAATTAATCTGCCATACGGAAATTTTTTCGAATTTATTTTCGCCCTTACAGGGCCTTCCGGAGGCGTTTTTCGGGGGGGGGATTTTGTCGGGAAAAAGCGGTTGGGAAAGCGAAATTTTTTCCATATCCTTATATCGTTGAGCTTCGGTGGAGAAGTTCTGGCCGGAATGCTATCGGGTTGCGGTGAGTTTGTAAGAGTCTTTTGGGCGGGATCGGAATCAACTTATTAAATTAAATAAATTCGATTATGAAAGTACGTGTCTATTTATCAGTAGGAGCCTTGCTCCTGTTCTTGGCTCCGCTGGGCTGTTCCGACAAGGCAGAAAGTCCGGCACCGGAAACTCCGCCGGAAGAACAGCCCACGCCGGAGCCGGAACCAGAAAAGCCGGAGTTCGTGGATGCGAATATGTCGATGGAAGAATTGATGAAAACAGAAGATCCAGACCGTAATTATCGTTTAGTTAGTTATAGAGATGACACGTGTGCTATGTATTCTTTCTTCGACCCTATGACCGAATTGCAACGCGGTACGCCGCGCGACCAATTGCAGTGGGTATCCGAAAAGGTGGACGGAAACAGCGTTTGCTGGACTTATCGTATCACCAACGGAGACCACGACGAAGCCGTGCGTCAGATACTCGAACGCTGGGCCGAAAAAGAAGACGAGGAAGAATAACCGGATTACGATCAGGGAAAAGGATGTTTTCCTCTAAATGTCGTTGCGAGACAGATCGAATCCGACGGTCGCTTATTCGCGGCCTGCGGCTACGTTTATAATTCTGCACTTTCCCTGCGTTCTCTTCTCGGAGGGGGGCTTGGGGGGCATAGCGTCCCAAGCG
>ERZ780229.571-NODE-571-length-11462-cov-1.95862_pt1 | contig 11462 bp, 10 predicted proteins | sample MGYA00510974_ERZ780229 | MGnify/ENA primary metagenome ERZ780229 (study PRJEB29588, sample SAMEA2151034) | human gut metagenome | biome: human gut; feature: human-associated habitat; material: faeces | place: Denmark | collected 2008/2010 ... | reverse complement strand
GTTCCCGGCGGCACGGCAGGGATGCGGGGCGGATCGAGCGCCGTCTGCCGCTTGGCGTCGTAATCCGAATTGACGCTGCGAAGCTCCCGGTCCAGCACTTCGGCAAAATGCTCCGGCGTATCGGGCCGCTCCGAAAACTCCAGCACCCATTCGTGCGCTCCCCGGGTATTCAGCCCCATGAAACAGGGCGCCACGGAGTACTCTTCGACCACCGCACCGGTTTGCTCGCAGGCCGCCGCGAGCGCCCGCTCGGCGTTATCCACGATCAGCTCCTCGCCGAAGGCGTTGATGAACTGACGCGTGCGGCCCGCGAAACGGATGCGGTAGGGATTCGTCGAGGTAAACTCCACCGTATCGCCGATCTCATAACGCCACAACCCGTTGATCGAGGTCACGATCATTGCATAAACTTCTCCGACCCGAACGCCTTCGAGCGGCACGATCTGCTCGCCGCTGCGAAATTCGTAATAAGTCCCGTAATCGAGCATCAGCAGCATATCGTCCCGCGTCAGATCGTCGGCCAGCGCGAAAAAACCCTCCGAAGCGTTGTATGTTTCCAGATAGGTCATCCCCTCCGACGGGATCAGCTTGGCGAACGACTTGCGGTAGGGCGTAAACGCCACGCCCCCGTGCGCAAAAAATTCCAGATCGGGCCACACTTCGAGCAGGTTGCTCTTGCCCGTATATTCCAACACCCGGCGCATCAGCACCAGGTTCCACGAAGGCACGCCGGCAAAGGCCGTGATCTTCTCCCGGGTACACTCCCGGCAGATCCCCTCTATCTTCCGGTCGAAATCCGGAATCAGAGCCGTCTCCATCTTCGGCGCCCGGAACCAACCGCTCCAGAACGGAGTCTGACTGATCAGCACAGCCGACAGATCCCCGATGAGAGCTCCGTTCTCCCGGACATACGAACCGCCGAGCGTCAGCGTCTTGCCGTCGAAGATCTTCGTCTGCGGCTTGGCCGAAGCATACACCGCCGCCACGTCCCGCATACCGAGCGTATGATTCCACCACACGGACTCCCGCGTGACGGGAATGAACTTGCTGCGGTCGGACGTAGTTCCCGACGAACGGGCGAAAAGCGTCACCCGCCCCGGGGCTGCGACATTCTTCTCTCCGGCCAGCATCCGCTCGATATAAGGCTTGAAACTCTCGTAGTCCTGCACTCCGACCCGTGCGGCGAACGCCTCGGGCGTAAGATGCTTGGCAACACCGTGCCGACGACCGAACTCCGTATCGGCCCCCCGCGCAATGAGCTGTCGGAACATCTCGGCCTGCACTTGGTCCGGATGTCGCCGAAAACGATCTATCGCCTTCATCCGGCGGGCGAAATAGGTACGTAACAAACTGTTCCGAATCGACATCCTGCGCTGCTCCTCCTTATCGTTAATTAAAGAAATATCCAATTTTGGAGATCGACGCCGGCATAGCGAAAACCACCACGCGATCGTAGGCGCTCAACTCCATGTTTCCCACGGCGATGAAAACCTTGTCGCCGCGCACCCGCCGCCGATAATCGTATCCTGCGGCAGCTTCAACTCCTTGATCGGAGCCTTCGTCGCCGGGGCGTTGGGCTTGACGATGAACTCCAGCACCTCGGCCTCGCTGCCCGTCAGACACTTGATCGCCTGCACGTCGGTTGACATCGTGAAGCGGAAGATGTTCGACGCCGTAACCAGTTTCTTGTTGATGATCGTATCGATACCGATACTCTCGGCCAGATTGATATAATCGAGGTTCTCGATCTCGGCGATCACCTTCTTGACGCCCATGCGTTTGGCGAGCATCGCCGCCAGAATATTGGTTTCGCTGCGCCCCGTCACCGCGATAAAAGCGTCCATATTGGCCAGCCCCTCCTCGAGCATCGCTTCGATATGGCGGCCATCCTCATTGATAATCAAAGTTTTGTCCAACAATTCGGCCAACCGATAGGCCTTCTCGGCATTGTAGTCGATCAACTTGATATTGACCTCGTCCTGCAATTCGGTCGCAATGCGTATGCCGATGCGCGAACCGCCGAGGATCATCATGTTGTTGATCTCCACGTTGGAATGCCCCGAGAACTCCATCACCTCCTTCACGGCATCCTGCCGGGCGATGACATACACCATGTCGCCCTCCATAAATATTTCATCCTGCCGGGCGATGATGGTCTGACCGCCGCGAGCGATCGCCACCGTCCGATAGCTGAGCTGCGCCGCATCGTCCTTGAAACCCGAAAGTTCGCGTCCGATGAGCGACGAGGTCGGATCAAGACGGAAAACCACGAGCGAAAGCCGTCCGCTCGAAAAATCGACGTACTCCGTCGTCGAAGTGTGCCCCAACAGATTGATCACCTCCTGAGCCGCCACCTTTTCCGGATAGAACAGGTAGTCGATACCCATGTTGATAAAAATCTCCTTGTTATTGGGCTCCAGGTATTCGTTGTTGTCGATCCGGGCGATGGATTTCTTGGCCCCGAGCTGCTTGGCCAACACCGCTGCCACCACGTTGTCGTTCTCGACATGATTGACAGCGATGAACAGGTCGCACTTTCGCACCGAAGCCTTCCGCAACACGGCAAAGGTCGTGGAGTCGCCCTCGACCGTCAGCACGTCGGCCAGGCTGGCCACATCGGCCAGCAGCTTCGGATCGCTGTCTATGACCGTGATGTCGTGCCCGTTGCCACTGAGCATTTTCGCCAGATGGCTTCCCATTTCGCCCGCACCCGCAATAACGATTTTCATACCGGATTTACTCTGTCAGCATACGCCCGGATCATTCCGGGCAGCATTTTTGCAATTAATAACACAAATGTATAAATTTGCATCGGAACACCCAAATTTCCACTATTAAATTTCAGTTACCATGCCAACCTGGTTAATCATAATTCTTTTGGCGATTCTGGCCGTCGGACTTTTCGTCCTGGCCATGTCGCTCACCCTGATTTTCAAGGGACACCACATCGACTCCGAAATTTCCACCAACGAAAACATGCGCAAACTGGGTATCAAATGCGCCGTTCAGGAGACCCGCGAACAGATGACGGGACTCGAAGATTGCGCATCGGAGCCCGGATGCTCGGGCAACTGCGCCGCCTGCACCCCCGAAGCGGCAGCCGCAGTACACGGCTCCGCAAAAAAATAATCGGCGACAAATTCTCCGCAAACCGAAAACACGGGCAATCTGAATTCAGATTACCCGTGTTTCTATTTTCTCGGTTTCAACCCCACGATGCCGAGAGGCGGTCAGTCCGCCGCAGAACACTCCCCGACCATCATCTCCGCCTCCGACCTGCAACCCGGCATTTTACGGGCGCGACAGAAAAACCAAGAATTAACCAGATCCGTCTTGTTGTAACGCAACGGACGATAATCCGGCAGCGAAAGCGTTTCGCCCCCTACTTCGGAGAGAATCAACTCCCCCGCCGCAGTATCCCATTCATACGTGGAAGTAGTCCGAAAATAGTAATCCACCGCGCCTTCCGCCAGCAAACAAAACTTATAGGAGCTGCCCTGCTCCACGACCTCCAGATCGGGATGGCTCTTTCGCAATTCCTCGATATACTCCGCGAGTTCGGGCGACTTGTGCGACCGGGACACGGCGACCCGGGGATGTTCATGCCGCGCCGACTCTACAGGCAGGCGCCGCATACTTTCGACGATCTGCCCGTACGAGTATTCCGCGTCGGAATCGGCCGCCACCCCCTCTTTCAGGAAAGCACCGCCCCCGCGCCACGCGAGATACATCTTGCCCAAATAGGGAACATACACCACCGACGCCACGCTCCGGTTATTCTCCATCAGGGCGATATTGACCGTAAACTCGTTGTTTCCCTTGATAAACTCCACCGTTCCGTCCAGCGGGTCCACCAACCAGAACAGCTCCCAGTTGCAGCGCTCTTCGTACCGCATCTCACGCCCCTCTTCGCTCAGAATCGGAATACGGGTAGGTCCCAGATAGGTCTTGATCGTTTCGTGCGCCCGGCGGTCCGCGACGGTAATCGGAGTCTTGTCGCTCTTAATGCTGATGTCGTAATCCTCCTTGTTTTTGTAAACCTGCATAATGGCCGCACCGGCCCGCACCGCCGCATTGAAAAGGTTGGGCAAAAGGTATGATTTGAGCTCGTTGTCAAGCATAATGATATTTTTGATCGGTAAGACAGGATAAAGGTACTATATAATTCCCGGATCCGTAAAATTTCCGGCAATAAAAACCCGGCAGCCGTTACACGGCCCCGAGCGCAGCATTCCGCTTCCCGGCGGGAAAAGGTGCCGAAACAGCCCCGAGCCACAGAAACAGTCCCCAAAGCAACAGAATATCGAGCAGCAACAAAGTCATCGGCAGCCACCCGAACGACCACGCCGCAATCGCACATCCGGCCAAAAGCGCCATTCCGGTCAAAGTCAAAATCCAGACATAGCGGGACGGGCGCAACTCATAAAACAACGGTTCGTACAACGTGATCCTCTCCTTGCGGGACAATTCATACCCGTCGGCCCGGTCGAAACGACCCAACCGGCCGACATACTCCCGGGCATAAAGTCGCAGCGAAGGTCCTACGGCAGTCCGCACGAACGATATAGAGTGGATCGGATGAACCGCCAACTCCATCGCCAGACGGTCGATCGCACCCCGTTTGAGGCGCAGGTTCCGGCCGATCGGCAAAATATAATCGTACGACGCGGCTCGCACGGCCGCATCCGACGAAACGGCGGAAAACGCCTCCATCTGATCGAGCAGCGTCAGACGATTGACACCCCGCGTCTGAGAGCGGTAGAATCCCCGTACACCCAACTGAGAACAGGCTTCGAACGGATGATAATCCACCCGCATCATCCGGTAATGCCGGAGCATCTCGTGAAACAACTCCGGTTTCAGACGGGCGTCCATCACCACCAGCAATTCGTAACTGGCATACTCCACATCGAGCAGGTCGGCCACCTGGGAAACGGAATCTATGTCGTGGCAAATCGCCGAAATTCCGATAAAATCGGGCGAATCGGAAACCACGCCGAACATACGGGACAGCAAACGACGCTTGTTACGCGCCCTCAACACTTGAACTACCAGCCACCAGACACGCACCACGACGGCAACCGTCACGCAAATCGTACCTAACTCAATGAACCACATACTATCCGACGTTCAATTTATACGAATCGACCAACGACACATAATATCGCTTCTCCTCTTCAGGAATGAATACCTGCAAAGCGTTCGCGGAGTATCCCTGCCGGGCAATATAACGCAGCAGTACCCTGCGCTGAACGGGATTCATTCCGCCCACGAATTTTTCCACTTCGGGACGCGTAATCACACTGTGCAGCGTACAAAGAACGTACATCGCACCGACGGACTCCTCGGACCGGTTTTCGGCAACGATCCGCAGCAGGATCTCCTCCGCATCTTCGATTCCGAAACGCCAAACGACACTGAGTCCCAGCATCCGCAGATTCCGGTTCGGCGACAGGATCAACGGTTCGTAATCGACAGGCTGCACATTCTGGCGCAACATACGGAGCACCTCGGACAGTTCGAAATACGAAAGCCGATGGGAATAGGCGTCGATTTTCGAGGAAAGCGCCGACATATCGGCCATCATCTGCACGCTCAACGCACAGAAGCGGACATAACGGTTCCTGCTATGCGTATAACGTTCCACTGCCCGAACTGTTTTTTCATCGACGGGCATTCGGGAAAGCAGATGCAGGTAATAAGCCCTGCGGTAACCTCCATTGCGGCGAATACGACGCAGCAGGAAAACATCAAGCCTCTGACGCTCGACGATCCGACGCAACGGCGCCGGATCGAGCCCGTACGTAGAATCCACCAGGTCGGCAATATCCTCGGCGATAAGGCGCCTATCCCGCGAAGACATCGCCTCGGGACAGTGAGCGCACTCTTCGGTTCCGGAGAAGAGCATCCACAACACGCTGTTCAAATACTTTTCGCGGCGCTCGGCATCCCGCCTGAGGCAAAAACGACCTGCAAACCGTTGCACGCACCAGCTTCCGGCCAAAACAGCTCCTGAAACCAAAACGGCCCCGATGCACCACCAAAACGTCATTTCCATTTTTCCCGATCGATTAGCTCGTTGATGACTTTCCGCCGCAACCGGTGCAGGCTCACCGGCAAGGTCATGTATTGGTTCACGCCCATCCGGTACATACTCCGTACCATCTGTTCGGATTGCGGCCACGAGATCACGAAGACCCGCGTACGCCGGGTTTTATCCGCCCGCAGCGTGTCCATCACTTCCTGCCGGCACATTTCGGCAGCAGTACCCATAACGATCACCAGGTCGAAAGGCGACTCCCGGTGAAGCACAAGCATCGCACCGACCGTATCCGCACACTCCACACACGCATCCAGGTCATTCAAGGAAAAAGCCACGGCCTTGCGCAAGACGAAGTCCTCCGACACGATTAAGATACGACACATTTGATATACATACTGTTTACACGATCAAAGATACACCGAAAAACGTGCCAAAACAAATGTCTGCAAGAAAAAATTGCCTGCCCTTGTTTATTCAATAATTATCCTTATATTTGCACGTTGAAATTTATGTATAAACACATACAATTTAATCAATGTACGTTATAGTAGAGATTGCAGGTCAGCAATTCAAAGCTGAAAAAGGTCGGAAACTCTATGTCCACCGTCTTCCCGGCGAAGAAAATTCGTCGGTGAGTTTCGACAAGGTCCTGCTTGCAGACAACGACGGTCAGGTCAAGGTAGGTGCACCTGTAGTAGAAGGCGCCTCGGTAAAATGTAAGATTCTTAAGCACCTGAAGGACGACAAAGTCCTCGTGTTCAAGAAGAAACGCAGAACAGGCTATCAGAAGCAGAACGGACACCGTCAGTTCCTGAGCCAGATTCTCGTGGAAGAAATTGTCGCATAACCTTAAATTTAGAGAAACATGGCACACAAAAAAGGTGTAGGTAGTTCAAAGAACGGCCGCGAGTCGGAAAGCAAGCGACTCGGTATCAAACTTTTCGGTGGTCAGTTCGCTAAAGCTGGCAACATCATCGTTCGCCAGAGAGGTACTGTCCACAATCCGGGCGAGAACGTAGGTATCGGCAAGGATCACACGCTCTTCGCACTGGTTGACGGCACGGTTTCCTTCTGCAAAAAACGCGAAGGCAAATCGTATGTAAGCGTTACTCCGTTGAGCGAGTAAAAGAATCGCTATATAGATAAAAAATGCTGCGAAATTCGCAGCATTTTTTATTTTACAGGCAGACAGATCTTTCAGTTCCCAATCCCAACAACTCCGGTTCTCCCTTCCCCCGTCTGTCGGGGAGCGTGCAAACGGCAGCCGACATCCTCCTACTCCGTAAAAGAGAAATAAATGTAAACTATACTTGCATTATTGTAAAATATACTTTACATTTGTCTTGTCAATAATAATCACCTAAAAATTAGGACGACTATGAAAACAACTCTTTTACTGCCCAACGGTTTTAAGAAAATCGGCTGGGCGATCTTCGTTCCCGCATTTCTGCTCGGCTGCTCGATCTGCTTCTTCGGCGAAAATTTCGACCGCTGGCTTTTCCGCGAAACGGTAATGAACAACATCGCCATCATCGGCACGGTCGTCGGCGCCCTTTTCATCGGCTTCTCGCGCGAAAAAATCGAAGACGAAATGATTCAGCACATTCGGCTCAACGCTCTGATGGCTGCCATGTGGATCAACTACCTGCTTCTGATCGTCGTGTCTCTGTCGATCTACAACATCAACTACCTTACGGTAATGGCCTGCGGCATGGCCACTCCGCTGGTCATCTTCCTGCTCGTCTATCACTTCAATCTTTACAGACTGAACCGCAACCTGCACCATGAAAAATAACATCCGTGTCCAACGAGCCGTCGTCCGCCTCACCCAACAGCAATTGGCCGAACAGGTCGGCGTCAGCCGCCAAACGATCAATGCCATCGAAAGCGGCAAGTTCATCCCCTCGACCCTGCTCGCACTCAAGATCGCACGTACCTTCCGGCAACCGGTCGAAGCGATCTTCCAACTCGAAGAGGAAGATTAGAACCGGTGCAACAAGCACGATAAAGGGCAGCCTCGATCGAGGCTGCCCTTTATACTACGGAATATTATTCGTTTAGTATTCGATCTTGCTCCGACGAACATACCCTTCATACCGCCACCGGGCATTCTGTTCGGCTGCCTGGAAAAGCGCTTCGGCATCCTCCGGAGAAACGGCCTTGAGCGACGTATAACGGACCTCCTTGAGCAGGAAATCGCGGAACTTCGCCCAGTCGGGTTCTTTCGAATCGAGTACGAACGGATTCTTGCCCTGCTCCTCCAACTGCGGATTATAATGCCACAGATGCCAGTAACCGCACTCTACTGCCTGCTTGCCGACCGTCTGTGTCCGGGTCATACCGCCCTTGATACCGTGATTGATACACGGCGCATAAGCGATTACGAGCGACGGACCGGGATAGGCTTCCGCCTCCTTGAGGACATTAAAAAGTTGGGCCTGCGAAGCACCGATCGACACTTGAGCCACATACACGTAGCCATACGTCATCGCAATCGCACCCAGATCCTTCTTGCGGATGCGCTTACCTGCCGACGCGAATTTGGCGACGGCACCCACCGGAGTCGCCTTGGACGACTGACCGCCCGTGTTGGAATAAACCTCCGTATCGAGCACCAGAACATTCACATCCAGCCCCGAAGCCAGCACGTGATCCAAACCGCCGAAACCGATGTCGTAAGCCCAACCGTCGCCGCCGATCACCCATTGCGACTGCTTCACCAGGAAATCCTTCAACTCCAGTATCTGCCGGCAATAGTCGCAGCCGCAAGCCTCCATCATCGGAACCAGACGGGCAGCGACTTCGGCCGACCGGGTCGACGAAACCCGTGCTTCGATCCACTCGCGCATAACGCCCTTCAGCTCTTCGGAGCAACGCTGGCACTGGGCGATAGCCTCTTCCATCAGCATCTGAATCCGATCGCGCAGCTTCTCCGCACCGACATACATACCCAGACCGAACTCGGCATTGTCCTCGAAGAGCGAATTGGCCCATGCCGGACCGCGACCATCCGCATTCTTGCAATAAGGAGTCGAAGGTGCCGAACCGCTGTAAATCGACGTACACCCCGTGGCATTGGCCACCATCATCCGGTCGCCGAAAAGCTGGGAGATCGCCTTGATATAGGGAGTTTCGCCGCAGCCGCCGCAAGCGCCCGAGAACTCGAACAAGGGCTGCTCGAATTGCAGGTTCTTGACCGACTTGGTCTTATCGACCACCTTCTTGTAACCGATATGTTTGGTGATGTAATCCCAGTTCTTCTGCTGTCCGAGTTGACTTTCGAGCGGCTTCATAATGAGCGCCTTCTCCTTGGCGGGACAAACGTCCACACAGTTGCTGCACCCCGTACAGTCGAGCGGCGAGATCTGGATGCGGAACTTATACTCCTTCGTGTCGCCCAATCCCTGTTTCCATTCGGTGCCCGATGCAGCCGCCTCGGTCTCGGTCGCCAGGAAAGGACGGATCACAGCGTGCGGACAAACGTACGCGCACTGGTTGCACTGGATACACTTATCGACCTGCCATTCGGGGACATTGACGGCGATGCCGCGCTTCTCCCATGCAGCGGTTCCGTTCTCCCACGTACCATCTTCACGTCCGTTGAATGCCGACACGGGCAGCAGATCTCCCTTGAGGGCATTGATCGGATCGACGATGTTGCGCACGAACTCCGGGGGAGCCATATCCACGCCGTGATCGGCCGGTTTCAGCTCGATATTCGTCCACTCGGCCGGGACTTCGACCTTCACGACTGCGTTACCGCCCGCATCGACGGCCGCATAGTTCATATTGACGATGTCCTCGCCCTTCTTGCCGTAGCTCTTATAGATCGCTTTCTTCATCTCCTCGACGGCCTTCTCGAAAGGAATCACGTTCGCGATTTTGAAGAATGCCGCCTGCATGATCGTATTGGTGCGCGAACCGAGCCCCAACTCCGCCGCGATCTTCGTAGCGTTGATGATATAGAAGTTGATCTTATTCTTGGCCAGGAAAACCTTCATGTGATCGGGCAGCGTCCGGCAGGTCGTTTCGGCATCGTGCACCGAGTTCAAGAGGAACGAACCGCCCGGCTTGAGGCCCTTCAGCACGTCGTACTTATCCACGTACGAAGGCACGTGGCACGCCACGAAATCGGGCGTGGTCACCAGGTAGGGCGAGGTGATCGGCTTGTCGCCAAAGCGCAGGTGCGAAGCCGTGTAGCCGCCCGACTTCTTCGAGTCGTATGCGAAATAGGCTTGGCAATATTTGTCGGTCGTACCACCGATGATCTTGATCGAGTTCTTGTTGGCACCCACCGTACCGTCGGCGCCCAGTCCGAAGAAGAGAGCCTCGAACGTACCGGGCTTCGCCAGCGAAATCTCCTCGCCTACGGGCAGCGAACGGAACGTCACGTCGTCCACGATGCCCACCGTGAACTGATTCTTGGGTTCGTTCGCCTTCAGGTTGGCGAAAACGGCCAGCATTTGTGCCGGCGTAGTATCTTTCGACGAAAGACCGTAGCGGCCGCCGATAATGAGCGGCTTGCGCTCGCAGGGGATCTCCTTGCAGGTGGCGAACGCCTCGACGACATCCATATAGAGCGGATCGCCGTTGGCTCCCGGCTCCTTCGTGCGGTCGAGTACGCAGATGCGTTTGACCGTCTGGGGCAGTACAGCCGTCAGATATTTTACCGAGAAGGGACGGAACAGGTGTACGGTCACCACGCCCGTTTTCTCGCCTTTGGCATTCAGGTAATCGACCGTCTCCTTCAGCGTTTCGGTCACCGAACCCAGCGCAATGACGACATGCTCCGCATCCGGAGCACCGTAATAGGTGAACGGCTTGTAGGTGCGGCCCGTGATCTCGGATATTTTCTCCATCGCCTCGGCTACCATGTCGGGAATCGCATCGTAGAACTTGTTCGACGCCTCGCGGGTCTGGAAATAGATGTCGGGGTTCTGGGCCGTGCCGCGCGTAACGGGATGAGCCGGGTTGAGCGCTCCGGCACGGAACGCCTTCAGCGCGTCGCGGTCGAGCATCGCGGTCAGCGCCGCTTCGTCGATCAGCTCGATCTTCTGGATCTCGTGCGAAGTACGGAATCCGTCGAAGAAATGGAGGAAAGGAACGCGTGCCTTGAGCGACACGATATGCGCGATACCTGCCAGGTCCATCACCTCCTGCACGGACGAGGTGGCGAGCATTGCGAAGCCGGTCTGACGCGCGGCCATCACGTCCTGATGGTCGCCGAAGATCGAAAGCGACTGGGCCGCCAGCGCACGCGCCGATACGTGGAATACGCCGGGCAACAACTCGCCGGCGATCTTGTACATATTGGGAATCATCAGCAACAGACCCTGCGATGCCGTAAAAGTCGTAGTCAGCGCACCGCTTTGCAGCGATCCGTGCACGGCGCCGGCGGCACCGGCCTCCGACTGCATCT
>ERZ780229.563-NODE-563-length-11614-cov-1.68483_pt1 | contig 11614 bp, 10 predicted proteins | sample MGYA00510974_ERZ780229 | MGnify/ENA primary metagenome ERZ780229 (study PRJEB29588, sample SAMEA2151034) | human gut metagenome | biome: human gut; feature: human-associated habitat; material: faeces | place: Denmark | collected 2008/2010 ... | reverse complement strand
ATTTTCATCCCATTTATTATTGGCAATGCCTCCACCGTTAGCCTGTGAGCCCGGAGTAAACGGCAACAGCTTTTCTACACCATTCTTTCCATCAGAACCTGTTACTGTACAAGTCACATCACGACGCATGTCGTTCGGATCGAAATCACCATAATAATAAGTAGGGTGGAAACGGCTCTGACCATAGTTCTTACATGGATAGTTGTTTGAGCTACCTGCTGAACTTGGACGTCCGAAAGCATAAGGACGTTCACTCTGCACACCTCTTGTTTCAGGAATTTCATAAATACTTTCAGAAGAAAGAACCAGATCGTTGTTCTGCTGGAATATATACTGATAAGGATTGCCAAATGCCTGACCATTGGAACCAGCCGAACGAGGATCGACTGTACACAATGCAGCTGTACCCGGATGGTCTACACAATTCTGCAAATACGTTTCGGCTATTTCGTAGAACTTCTTGTAATCTGTACGTCTTCCATAAAATGCATTGTTTGCATCCACCGTATTCAATTTTTCAAAGCTCAACACATTCCCATCCAGATCTTTATAAAAATCGGAACCCAGATCGGTACGACGAGTAGAATAACCACCAGCATACAAACACATACGTCCGATCAAAGCGTCTACATAGTTACGAGTCATCATACTGGCATCGGCCGTAGCCGTTTCACCCAAATAATACATGTAAGGTTCCACCTGAATCAGTTTGTTGATATGATATTCATAAATCTGGTCACGTGGAGTCAAACCTTCTGCTACCACACCAGGAACCAGGTTATGAGGTACATCTCCCCAGAAACGGAGCAGTTCATGATAAGCGGTCGCACGCAAGGCAACAGCCTGTCCGTAGAGGTCGGTCATTTCGGTAACCGATCCCGTTCCCGCCTCTATAGCTTGATAGGTTTCCGTTCCTTCAATTGCGTTACAAAGTGTATTACATGTAGCAATGATGCTATACAATGCCGGCCATGCATTGATACCATTATTACCAGCCGAGTTGATATCGAAACTGGAAGTTCCGCCATAATACAGATTCTCCGGGATATGACGTGCCTGTGCATCGTAACCTTCAGGATGACGTTCCGAATCGGAGCCACAGACTACCAAATCGTAAAACAAACCGTTGGCATGAACATAGGCTTTTGCACGCCACTTTTCATAAGCTTCCATTAAGGCACCACGAGCCGTCGAAACATCTCCAAAAACAAACTCCGGAGTTGCTTCAGAAGGTGAAGACGTATCCAGAAAATCCTCGCATGAAGTCATATTGAGCATGAAGAGCCCAACACCTATATATGTATATAATAACTTTTTCATTGTCTTTTAATTGATTAGTTAACAGATAAATGATTAAAATGCTATGTTTACACCAAATGTAAATGTTCTCGCACGAGGATAAGTACCATAGTCCATACCCAATAACGGATAATTTCCTGTATTAGCGTAAGTAGTACTCTTTGCCGGATCCGCATTGACTTCCGGGTCAATACCAGAATAGCCGGTGATGGTAAACAGATTTCCGGCAGTAGCATAAATACGTGCACGCTGCATACCAATTTTCTGAGTCCATGCTTTCGGGAAAGTATAACCGATAGTCAATGTATTCAAGCGCAAGAAGGAAGCATCTTCTACGAAAGTAGACAATACAGTACCGTTTTCCATATAAGGCACACCGTATTTTGCACCGGCATTCAAAGCATCCAAAGCATCTGGATCTACAACAGGAACCAGTTCACCGTTCTGAATGTCATATATCTGATAGCAATCTCTGACAAATGCCAGTTTGTTGGCACCAGCACCGGTATCTTTATTTCCATACATGTTTATCAAAGAATTGACATTGTAGACATGACCACCTGCTGCCCACGCAAATCCAGCACTGAAATCGATGTTCTTCCATGTCATGTTCAAATTCACGCCACCAGTATGAGGATGAGTAATTTCTCCCAAATCGGCAACATCATCCGTATCGGCTACACCATTTCCATCCAGATCTCGCAACTTGATAGCTCCCGGGAATGCCTTTTGCCCTTCCGGCAAATTATAATGACTAGGATAGTTACCTACCTGATTACCCAAATCGGCTACACCTGGTTTCAACGTATACATCTGGGTTACCGGATCGTAATTGAAATCGGCTGTTGTATAGAAACCGTCACAGATATAACCACGGATCAAACCGACCGGCTTTCCTTCACGGAATTCATAATCGTAGTTCGGAGTTGTTGAAGTAGAAGCCCACTGAGAACCGTATTGTGCAATGATATTATCGGCCAGCTCATCAATGTTATTATGGTTATAGTTGTAAGTTGCAGAAATACCGAATGTAAAATCTTTAGTACGAACAATATCGTAGTTCAAAGCGATTTCAATACCTTTATTGGAGGTCTGTCCGATATTCTGATACTGATATGAATAACCTGTAGTTTCGTCGATAGGAATACACATCAGCAAGTCCTTGGTCGTATTCCAATATGCATCGATGGTACCCGAAAGGCGATTTCCAAAGAAGCCGAAATCCAAACCAATGTTACGTGAAATGGTCGTTTCCCATTTCAAGTCCGGATTAGACAACATACCACTTGGCTTGTAACCGGAATAGTTCTGACCGTTGAATGTAACGGTAGTAGACTCCCACGTTTCTCTCCAAAGACTGGAGTCAATGTTATCAGCACCTGCCATACCATAAGATAAACGGAGTTTCAGGTTATCCAACCAGTTGCGAGTACCTTCCATAAATGCCTCATCAGAAATACGCCATGCAAGTGCACCTGCCGGGAAGTATCCCCAACGGTGATTCGGAGCGAACTTAGAAGAACCATCGGCACGGAATGTCACTGTAAGCAAATAACGATCCAGCAACGAATAATTAGCTCGAGCAAAGAATGAAACAGTCTTGTCGGGAGTACCGATCGTATTGCTGAATTTATCTTTTGCCAAAGTTTTATCAGTCTGGTCAATCATACCAAAGGTTTGGTCAAAATCAAATCCGTCAGGATATCCGTGACCTTCAATTTCTGTAGAATTCGATTTCGACACGATTGTTTCCTGACCAAGCAGGAACGACAAGTCATGATCGTCACCCAATCCCTGAACCTGATAATTCAATGTATTTACGTTACGCAGATTATAGCCTTCGCTACGAGTTAACTTAGCCACCTTATGGCCTTGTGTCAAGCCGTTTTCATAATACTTGGTTTCACCCCAGTTACGTCCGCCACCTACTTCGGCACGCAATGTCAAGCCGTCGATAATATCCCATGAAAGAGCAGCAATACCTCTCAGTCGTTGTTTTCTTGCAATATTCTGCATATCGTTCGTCCAGTCGACCGGAGTGCCATAGCCCATATCAATGTTATCGGCACCCAAACCAAATCCACCGAAAGCGTTAGCATCACCCAGCGGATTATCAATCGGACGCCAGCGATAAGCACCCGACAGCAACGAACCTTTACCATTTGTAGACGATTCCTTACCTGTAGTCTGATCTTCCGAATAGCGAATATCCACATCCAGTTTCAAATTCTTCAACAGCTCCTGATTCAATTTCAATGAAGTATTGAAACGGTTATAACCCGAATTAATTTTAATACCTTCATCATTCAGATAGTTTACATTCAATACAAACTTAGTCTTCTCGCTACCTCCAGATATTGAAAGGTTATGCGTATGAGCAATCGCGTTGCGCAACAAATCGTCTGTCCAGTCGTGTACGCCCACATTCGCATAATCAGCATAATGGTTACCATAAGCACTGCCTAATCCGAAATACTGAGCAACTCCATCAGCACTTACTGCACCACCGGTTCTCTCCAAAGCATCGGCATAAGCCCACTGGTATTTCACATATTCTTGAGCATTCAATGTTTCCAATGTTTTCGCAGCACTCTTTGTCTGGATATATCCATTATAAGTTACAGAAAGTCTGTCGGTCTTCGCTCCTTTGGTTGTAACCAATATAACTCCGTTCGCACCACGAGCACCATAAATAGCAGTAGACGATGCATCCTTCAAGACATCGATAGACTCAATCTGGTCGGCCGGAACATCAGAAATAGAACTTACCGGAAAACCATCGACAATAAACAGCGGGTCATTGCTCTGCGTGATAGAGCCTCCACCACGCACACGGATAGAAACTTCCGCGCCCGGACGACCATCCTGTGAAACAACCGATACACCAGCCAGCTTACCTTGCAAAGCCTGAGATACGTCGGAAACCGGATTAGCGGTCAAGGTTTCATTATTTACAGATGATACAGAACCGGTCAAATCACGTTTCTTTACCGTACCATAACCGATAACAACGACTTCATCCAAGGCCTCGGTATCTTCTTTCAAGATAATATTAAAAGAAGATTTGTTCCCAACCGCAATAGACTGGGATACATAACCTACATAAGTAACAGTAAGTACATCGGAATCTTTCACATCCTGAATGACAAACTTTCCGTCAAAATCTGTAATAGTTCCATTAGTGGTACCTTTTACCAACACATTCACACCAATCATGGGTTCACCGGCACTATCCTTGATGATACCAGAAATTTGTTTACCTTGCGCAAATGCCAGTACACAGAGCATACTCAGCAAAAATGTAGAATACACTCTTTTCAAAAGTAGTAGTCTGTTCATACGTGTTTTTAGTTTTAGATAATAAATAAGGTTAATATTTCTCATCGAATCACAACGTTTCAAAATTAGAAACATACCATCGAATGAATTGATAAAAAGTGTTTTTTTAGTAGTAAAAATTGGTTTTTAACCAAAATCAGTCCTTATGAAGTATTACCAGAACCACCTCACTGGGGGTAAACAGACGAATATCTTTGCGCGACGTACCTATCCCGTTACTGATAATGACGGGAATCCCCTGGCTATTATGTTTCAGACCAGTAAGGAAACGATTACCATATTTTGAAAAATGTGCCGGAGTATATTTACGGAAGAAACTGACTTGTCCTCCATGTGTATGCCCTGCCAGTGCCAAGTCGGTGTTACTGATATCCACATCCTCTACATAATCAGGGGTATGAGTCAGCATTACGACATAATCTTCTGCCCGGAGAGATAAGGTCGGCGAAACCCCGTTTTTTGTCAAATCAAACGGATTGCGAATTCCACAAATCAAAATATACTGATTTCCTTTCCACAACGTATCAACCTGATGCTCGAGCAGACGAACACCTGTCCGCTCCATCTCTCGCTTTACGACTTCATAATTGGCATTATTCTCATGGTTCCCCATTACCCCATAGGCACCATAAGAGGTATGAAACTGCTGAAGTACATCAAATAATTCCGACAGATTTCCCCCGTTCCGTCCCCGATAATCGCCTCCTAATAGCAGGATATCGGCACGAGTAGCCTGTAAGGCTTTCAACAAGGCAGGAAGTCTTTTCCGGTCGAAACGGCTTTCATAATGAAAATCGGAAGCGAAAGCAATCCGGAATCCGTCAAAAGAATCGGGAAGCTGCTTGCTGTATATATCGTATTTTTTGACACGCCCTATCCCATGATATTTCGACAAAGAAGCCGTAGCACACGACGAAAGCACAATCGTGAGTGCAAGAACGATAAAATAAATCATTTTTTTCATGACTATACCACTTGATTTTTCAAACGAAAATAACACTTTTCTCCTGGTCCGGCAAAGTCTCGGCAGAATTTCCTAACTTTGTACCAGCAAATAAATCGGATTTATGGTAAAACAAAACTCTACAAAAGCCTGGTTGCTTGCCAGCCGTCCCAAAACGCTGACGGCCGCTTCTATTCCGGTCATGTTAGGATGTGCACTGGCCTCAATGTACGGACATTTTCAATTGATTCCCGCTATATTGTGTTTCTTATTCGCCTTTCTGATGCAGATAGACGCAAACTTTATCAATGATTTGTATGATTACCTGAAAGGTACCGACCGGGAAGACCGGCTGGGACCGGAACGTGCCTGTGCACAAGGCTGGATTTCGCCGTCGGGCATGAAAAAGGGTATCGTCATCACTACTTTCTTAGCAGCTTTAGACGGCCTCTGCCTGCTTTGGTACGGTGGCTGGGAAATGATTCCGGTAGGCATTGCCTGTATTATTTTTGCCTTTCTGTATACGACGGGACCTTATCCGCTGGCTTACCACGGATGGGGAGACGTACTGGTGCTGGTTTTCTTCGGCTTCGTACCTGTAGGATGTACTTTTTATATCATGGCACACAGCTGGAACACATCTGTTACCATGGCTTCGCTTGCCTGTGGCTTGGTCATCGATACCTTGCTGATGGTCAATAATTTCCGCGACAGAGAGCAGGATGCCATCAGCGGCAAGAAAACAATCGTAGTGCGACTGGGTGCCCGTGCAGGACTGATTCTGTATTTTCTGCTGGGACTGGCTGCATGCTGGAGTTGTTTCTATTTTGTAAGCGAAGGCAGGCTGTGGGCAGCTATCCTGCCGCAGATTTATTTGTTGCTCCATATCTTTACCACCGTAAAGATGGCACGCATCAACCGCGGCAAGGAGCTTAACGCCATTTTGGGAGAAACTTCGCGAAACATGTTGCTGTTCGGCATACTGCTTACAGCCGGACTATTGATTACCGTCTGATGATCATTTATCTTTTTACTTTATGAACAGTAGAATCAAGGAACTCGATTTTTTGAAATGCATATTCATCATTCTGATGATTATTTTCCACTTGGTATACATCGGCGACTCGTACCCGTATGCCAAGCAAGTGGTTTATACATTTCACATGTCGGCATTTCTCATTATTTCGGGTTACTTGAACAATATAAACAAGGAAACAAAGGCTGTCGGCAGGAGTCTGCTCTGGATATTCATTCCGTATGTCATCATGGAAGCAGGCTACGTAGTCATGTCGGCAGTTCTTCCCGTGCGGGAGAAGGTAGACGAACTCTCTGCTGGGGTTCTGCTGTACAAAGCTCTCATTGCTCCCATGGGCCCCTACTGGTATCTGCATACACTGATACTCTGCAATGCCAGTTATTTCCTGATCTATAAGGTGACAGATAAGTGGAAAGGCATCATCCGTTTTATCATCTTGGGAATATTTCTGTATATTCTTTCCGAACTACGGTTATTGACGTTTGCCAATGCCATTTACTTCCTGGCAGGAGTGGCTATCCGGCAAAGTGGCCTTCCTATTATCCGTGTGTTTCAGCCTAGCTTTCTGTCGGTAGTCCCCCTCGTCATCTTATGCTGTTTCCCGGAGAACCTGAACCGCGGCACACTGGCTGGTGTAGCCATAACCTATTTGGTAATCAGCCTGTTGCTTGCTACATACACTTATTTACCGGAAAAAGTTAAAAGACTCTCTCTTTATATAGGCAGCAACACGCTGGTGATTCTTCTTTTTTCACCCGTGTTTACCATTTTATCGAAAGCCTATCTGCCACTTTTTGCCTTCGATGCAACGGGCATCTGTTTTATGATTGTCTCGGTGATTTTCGTTATCTGCGGATGTTTCGGGATGACGTATGTACTCGACCGCCTGCATATCTCGCCTTATTTTTTAGGAAAGAAGCGGATGCTTCCTCCCTATCCTCCAGCCGACTAATCACGTTCTATCAGTACAGTGGCGTATGCCGAAATACCTTCTTCCCGACCGGTAAAGCCTAGTTTTTCGGTTGTAGTGGCCTTAATCGACACGTCTTCCGCATCTATATTCATGACATGAGCCAGCACTTCCTGCATTTCGGGTATACGAGCCTTCAGTTTCGGACGCTCGGCACAAACCGTCGCATCGATATTGCCTACCCGATAACCTTTCGTAGCAATCAGATCGACTGTACGTGCCAGCAGAATCTTACTGTCGATACCTTTAAACTCACCGGCATTGTCGGGGAAATGATAGCCGATATCACGCATGTTGGCTGCTCCCAGCAACGCATCACAAATGGCATGAATCAACACATCGGCATCGGAATGTCCCAATAATCCCAATTCGTGCTCCAGCTTGATGCCTCCCAGCCAGAGTTCACGTCCAACGACCAGCCGATGGACGTCGAAACCAAATCCTACACGTATTTTCATCTTACGTAAAAATCAAGAACTTTTTCGTTTTCCAAATATCCTTCCAGGTGATTGTTTATCTGTACCGGACCCACTCCTACCGGCGTACCGGTAAACAGCATGTCGCCAATCTTCAGCGTACAGAACTGGCTGACGTATGCGATAATCTGATCCACACGGAAAAGCATGTCCTGTGTATTTCCCTGCTGCACAGTCTTTCCGTCAATATCCAGATGGAAATTGATATGCTGAATATCCGCAAACTTCTCTACAGGAACCCAGTCGCCTATGGCAGCCGAGTTATCGAATCCCTTGCACAATTCCCAAGGTTTCCCTTCGGCACGGAACTTGCGCTGCAAATCGCGTGCAGTAAAGTCGATACCTACCGTAACGGCATCGTAATAGCGATGTGCGAAACGCTCGGAAATATTCTTTCCAAGGCGGTTGATACGTACCACCAGTTCGGTTTCATAATCCACCTGCTGGCAGAAATCAGGAATAAAAAACGGCTTGCTGTCCTTCAGCAAGGCAGAATCCGGTTTCATAAAGATAACCGGCTCTTGTGGCAATGGCTCGTCTGCATGCAATTCCTTGCAATGCAACGGATAGTTCATGCCGATAGCTATAATTTTCATGGAGAATTTATTTCTTTATGGTTTCATTCAAACGATTGAACATCACCGCCAGATGCGCATATAGTGATGTATTCTGTACTACAATGTTTTCGGGAACCCGAATGCGGAAAGGAGTAAAATTCCAGATAGCCTTGATGCCTCCTGCAATCATCTTATCGGAAATCTCCTGGGCAATGGTAATGGGGACAGTCAGTACGCCGATGTTTACCCCGTCTTGTTTCATGCGCTGCTCAAAGTCATCGGAATGATAGATAGGAATTCCGTTTATCTTTGTACCTACCAGCTCCGGATTGATATCGAAAGCCCCTACAATCTGAAGTCCGAAGTGCGAAAGACCTGAGTCGCGCAGTAACGCCCCCCCCAGGCTACCAACCCCGAAAAGATACGCCCTGTGCATATTGGTAAATCCCAGAAAATCCTCAAGTACCTGAATCAGCAAGTCAATATCATATCCTACACGTGTACGTCCGGCAATATCTACATACGAAAGGTCTTTGGCAATCTGTGAAGCGTCGATATTGATTTGCTTGGATATCTGTGTGGAAGAAACATACTTCTCCCCTTTCTCTTTCATCAGCTTTGCATTCGAAAGATACCACGGCAGTCTACGCAGGGTAGGCTCCGGTATTTTATCCGTATTTTTACGAGTACGTATTGCCATTTTTCACGCTTCTGTAAAATTATGCCTTTTGCAAAATTAAGCTATTTATTCGGAAACGCACACAGAATATAGAAAAATGTACCTATCTTTGAGTCGGATTAAAATTAATTCACATGAAAAATAATGATTGGAAAGACCGACTGAACATTGTATATTCCACCAATCCGGACTTTCAGTACGACAACGGAGAAGAGGAAGAAGTGGAAACGCTGGATAAGAAGCAGCAGAAACTTCGTGTTTCAATAGAGAAAAAAGGACGCGGGGGAAAGACCGTAACTGTTATAACCGGCTTTACGGGCAGCGAAGAAGACTTGAAAGAACTGGGCAAACTACTAAAGACCAAATGTGGTGTGGGCGGATCGGTAAAGGACGGGGAAATCCTCATTCAGGGAGAGTTTCGTCAACGCATCATCGATTTACTGAAAGCGGAAGGTTATACGCAGACCAAATGACATTCCATATATCCTATCTCGGTATTTCACATCACTGCCAGCAAGACTCTTGAGTTTTTTGTACAAATTCTCTGATTTCTTGTACAAATTTTCAAAAAACGTCCCGACGTTTTTTCGCAGAATACCGTTCTTTAAAATGTTTTTCTTTAGACAAACTGACAAAAGATAAAACCCTTTTATGGCTATCACGTGTGAAGGGCGTGAAGGGCATAAAAGGGTAATTTTTTATTTAAAACAGAGGTTTATAGAGAATCATATCAAAAACTTATTCTCAAAGAAACCTCCATTATATTGCGCACGTCATTGATGTATTCAACCAGCAAACAATTGGGATATAATAAAAAAAGCCAGCCACTTCCATCAGGAAGTCAGCTGGCTTATCTATTTTATAAATTATTTTCTACAAAACAGTAGAATTATTCAGCACGCAAAGTGAAGCGTTTGAAGTCTGTAATAGCCAATTCAGGATCAGCAGCCTTCAAAACATCAGCAACGCTCTTCTTCGGTTCCATAATGCTTTCCTGGTTCAACAGACAAACTTCTTTCAAGAATTTGCCCAGACGACCTTTAGCAATATTTTCAATCATAGCCTGAGGCAGGTGAGCAGCCTTTTCAGCAGCTACAGTTTCCTTGATTTCTTTAGCCTTAGCTACATCTTCAGCAGTAATCCATCCCTTAGCCATGTTGCTTTCCATGTGCTCCTCGCTATCAACATGAGCAGGATTGATACCAGCTTTCTTCAAAGCAGCTTCAACAGCTTTCTGTACCTGTTCTGCTTTAGTCTTTTCAATAGCGACATTGATTTCTTCTTGTTTTACAGCTTCAGGAACACCTGCTTCGTCGATTGCGATCGGGTTCATAGCTGCAATCTGCATACAGATTTCGTGAGCAATTTTTTCGTCACAAACTTTATTGAAAGCAACAATTGTACAAAGCTGATTTTTGTTCATGTGGTTGTAAACAGCTGTGCAAGCACCAGAAACGAAGAAATAGCCATCCAATTCAGTCTTTTCACCAGTGATACCGCTACGTTCAACGATAGCATCAGCAATTGTACCGCTACCCATCGGAAGAGCTTTTACTTCATCCAAAGTCTGACATTTGTTAGCGATTGCAGCATCCAGGATAGCCTGAGTCAAAGCAACGAAATCTGCATTCTTAGCAACGAAGTCAGTTTCACACTTCAAAGCAATCATTGCAGCATAGTCGCCAGTTGATTTTGCCAGTACACAACCTTCTGAAGTTTCACGGTCAGAACGTTTTGCAGCAACAGCCTGTCCTTTTTTACGGATAATTTCTACTGCCTTGTCGAAATCGCCTTCTGATTCTGTCAAAGCGTTTTTACAGTCCATCATACCAGCTCCAGTCATTTTACGGAGTTTGGTGATATCAGCCATACTTACAGCCATAGTAATTTCTTTTTTATTGAGTTAATAAATTAAATCTGTTATAAAGCAAATGAGAGTTGAGAACAGAGAGTTGAGAATTGCCTTTTATAGTAACTCTCAACTTTCAACTCTCAACTCTCACCTTAAAGTATATTAAGCTTCTTCGTCTTTACCCATGAAAGCGGCAGCCTTTGCAGCATTGATAGCTTCTTCTTCTGCCTTATCCATACGAGCCTTAGTAGCTTTCTTCTTAGCAGCTTTCGGAGCATTTTCTCCAGCAGCTTCCATGTCTACTTTTTCAGCTTTTCTTTCTTCCAAACCTTCTGCCATTGCAGCGCAGCAAGCATCCAAGATAACTTCTACAGACTTAGTAGCGTCATCATTAGCAGGAATTACGAAATCTACGTTTGTAGGATCTGAGTTTGTATCAACGATAGCAAATACAGGGATACCC
>ERZ780229.561-NODE-561-length-11678-cov-1.9156_pt1 | contig 11678 bp, 7 predicted proteins | sample MGYA00510974_ERZ780229 | MGnify/ENA primary metagenome ERZ780229 (study PRJEB29588, sample SAMEA2151034) | human gut metagenome | biome: human gut; feature: human-associated habitat; material: faeces | place: Denmark | collected 2008/2010 ... | reverse complement strand
GCCCAATGCTTCTGTATAACTTATACAGAAAAGACCTTGTTCGTGGATCTTGTCCAGTACTTCCTGTGCATCCTCAGCCTCATAGATACCCTTTATGGTTTTTCCCGAGGTATCCTTAGCAACATAGGAAAATTTCTTCATAATATGTAGATACACCTCCACTTATTTATACATTTTGTGCATTCATAACAAAAAACTTTAAAAATACACAAAACGCATTTTTATAATTATAACATTATTTTCATCTTTTCGCAAGTGATTGAGTGCTTTTTAAGCGTTAATTTATTTACAAAATAATCTTCACAAATTTATCGAATTTGTACAAATAGAATAATTAAACTAACATTTTAAATAATATTTAACACTTAAAGCGAGTTCATACAGATTTCTGGTAGTAAATACTCTTATTTATGTTCAAATAATACAATTTATACTTTATTATCTATCTTGCCCGCACTAAAAGATTTCATACTTTTGAGAATGACAGGATGCTTATGAACATACACTTTATAGGCTATCAGATAGAAACAATAGGACGCTGCAAGAAGAAGTCCTATGCCGAGGATCACGCTCACAAGGTAGTTCATGCCCACGCCTTCATTCAGCCATATACACGGATAATAAAGCACCTTATAGAAGATATCTCCCTTGCCCTCCTGACTGAATGAATCCCTGAATATTGCAGGAATAAAATACACTAGAAGCATAAGAAGATACACTATTGTAATATTGACCCAGCTCCAATTTTCATATGCGGCATGGCGTTTTCCGTCGTCATAAAAAAGTCTTAAGAAAAATATAAGCATGACCGCAAAGCCTATAAATGAGTCTACATTACTATTTGTCATAAAGCTTTTGAAAGCAGATGTGCTTGACGGAAATACCGTAACCAGAGCCGGTATCAGCACAATGCCTGCAAAGGCTGAAAACAGCGTAAGAACGATCATTATACCTATTCTCGACAGAATGTACTTTAAAAATTTTATTGGCTCCATAACTACCTCCGTTTTATTCTTTTGCTTTATAAAGTCTTTATGCTTTACATCTCATCTTACACAATAAAGTTTTCAGACTTTACATCTTTCAATTATCTGACATAGTTTTATCAAAGAGTTTATCCACAAGCTCTCTTAGATACATATTTTCTGTACGCTCAAGTTTAGGGTCTGCGTTTCTGATAAGCTGTGCGGCTTCCTGTGCTTTTCTTAGTATATCCATATCCTGTGACATATCCGCTATCTTCAATGCAGGAAGGCCATGCTGTCTGCTTCCGAAAAAGTCACCGGGACCTCTGAGTTTAAGATCTTCCTCAGATATCTTAAAGCCGTCGTTAGTCTTGCCCAAAATTTTAAGTCTTTTCACGCTTTCCTCATTCACGTTGTCTGTAATGAGGATACAACTTGATTTATATTTACCTCTTCCCACACGACCACGAAGCTGGTGAAGCTGGGAAAGACCAAATCTGTCAGCATTTTCTATTACCATTATTGCCGCATTAGGCACATCAACTCCTACCTCCACAACTGTTGTGGAAACGAGCAGGTCTATTTTATGCTCCTTGAAGTCGTTCATGACCTGTTCTTTCTGAGCACCGCTCATTCTGCCGTGAAGAAGTCCCACAGTGTAATCTTTAAACGTGCCCTGAGAAAGCTTTTTAGCATAGGTCTTAACGTCCTGCAAGTCCATATCACTTTCATCTATCATTGGACAGACTATATAACCCTGTCTGCCCTCGTCAAGATATTTTTTCACATAGTTAAAAGCACGCTCGCGAAGCTTTCCTGTAACGGCATATGTTTCAACGGGCTGTCTGCCCTTAGGAAGCTCTTTCAGTACAGAAATATCAAGGTCGCCGTATATCATAAGGGCAAGAGTTCTAGGGATAGGCGTGGCTGACATAACAAGCTTATGGGGATTTTCACCCTTTGAAGCAAGTGCCGCACGCTGTTCAACGCCAAAGCGGTGCTGCTCGTCTGTTATGACAAGGGCAAGCTTTTTGAACTTCGTTGTCTGCTGAACAAGAGCGTGTGTTCCCACTGCAACGGCGTATTCACCGTTTTCAAGCCCCTCTTTCACAAGCTTTTTCTGTTTTGCGGTCATAGAGCCTGTGAGCAGTGCCACCTTTACGCCTAGCGGTTCAAGGAAGCCTTTCAAGGTTTCATAATGCTGTTCTGCAAGTATCTCAGTAGGCGCCATAAGTGCGCTCTGACAGCCATTTTCATACACAAAATATGCCGCTCCTGCCGCAACTGCGGTCTTACCCGAGCCAACGTCGCCCTGAACGAGTCTGTTCATAGGCTGTTCTTTCTGCATATCTCTGATACAATCCTCTATGGCGGTTTGCTGGCTGTTTGTAAGGATAAAAGGCAGAGCGTTATAAAAGCTGTCCATATCCTGCGTTTTCAGCACAAAGCCGCTTTTTTCACGGCTTCGGCTTTTCATAAGCTGCATACCAAGCTGCAAAACAAGAAGCTCGTCAAAGACAAGGCGATTTTTCGCAAGCTCGCAGATGTGCATATCTTTTGGAAAATGTATATTCTCCAAAGCATATTCAAGAGAACAGAAATTATACCTTTGCATTATGCTTTTTGGCAGCGGCTCATAGATATTCTTATTAAAAACATTCAGGGCGAGCCTTACTGTTTTTCTGAGCATTTGCTGACTAAGACCCTCTGTGAGGTGATAGACAGGCTGGACTTTATCTTCCGTATCGGCCGAAAGTATCACAGGAGAATTTATCTCTTTTCGCACAAGGTTTCCTGTTATCCTGCCGCAGAGGTAATACTCTTTATCCACTTCAAGCTGTTTATACATATACTCGCTGTTATAGATAACTATTACAAGGTCGGTGACGTCATCGGTAAAAATGACTTTGTACACTGACAGACCTTTTCTAATATGGGCTTCAGGGAGCTTTTTAACTACTCTGCCCTTTACTATGCAAGGCTCGTTAGTTGGTGCGTCGGCTATGGGGACAGGCGAGGTATAGTCGATATAGCTTCTCGGATAATGACAAAGCAAGTCATAGACCGTTTTCACACCAAGCTTTTCATAGCATTCGGCACGCTTTTCCCCAACGCCTTTTAGATACTCTATTGGTTTCTCAAGATCTTTTAACAAACCCTCACCACCTGTCAGCTTTTACTCCACTTAATACGATTATATCATACATCCTGTCAGCTTTTACTCCACTTAATACGATTATATCATACATCACATAAAAGGTCAATGACTTTTATTCAAATCATACATATTTACGCCATTTTCCCTGCGCGTTTTGCATTTTTGCACAAAAAAAGAACAGATGAAAAAATCATCTGTCCTTGATAAAAACTATATGTTATTATATTTTCTCGCCAAACTCAGAATACTCGATAGAAGCTCTGATGAAATCTCTGAACAGAGGGTGCGCTCTGTTTGGTCTTGACTTGAACTCTGGGTGGAACTGAACACCAACGAACCATGGGTGTACATTCTTTGGAAGCTCTACTATTTCAACAAGCTTTTCGTCAGGTGAAAGGCCTGCAAGCATAAGACCCTTATCTTCAAGAAGCTTTCTGTATTCATTATTGAACTCCCAACGGTGACGATGACGCTCACGGATAAGATTCTGTGGTGCTGAATAGATCTCAGCACATCTTGAATTGTCTGCAAGCTTGCATGGATAAAGGCCAAGTCGCATCGTGCCGCCCTTTTCTGTGATATCCTTCTGTGAGTCCATGATGTCTATAACAGGATATGGAGTGTCACCAAACTCGGAAGAATTTGCCCCTTCCAGTCCTGCAACGTGTCTTGCGAACTCAACAACAGACATCTGCATACCGAGGCAGATACCGAACATTGGTATCTTATGTTCTCTTGCATATTTGATAGCTTCGATCATGCCCTCGATTCCTCTGTCACCAAAGCCGCCCGGTACGATTATACCGTCGCAGCCGTGGAGCATTTCAGCTACAGTGTTCTCATTGAGATTTTCAGACTGTATCCACTTGATATCAACTTCTGCGCTGTTCTCAAAACCGCCGTGACGGAGAGCTTCTGCTACGGAAAGATAAGCGTCCTCAAGCTCAACATACTTGCCAACAAGACCGATAGTTACTTTCTTGTTACAGCTATGAACTCTGCCTATCATTTCCTGCCACTCTTTAAGGTCTGGCTGTCTGCACTCAAGCTTAAGATGATGACAAACAACATCTGCAAGGCCCTCTTTTTCAAGCCAGAGAGGCACTTCATAAAGTGATGGTGCTGTAAGATTCTGTATAACGTCCTCTGCTCTTACGTTGCAGAAAAGACCTATCTTCTGCTTCATATCCTCAGGTATCTCCATTTCAGAACGAAGAACAAGGATATTCGGCTGGATACCGATAGAAAGCAGTTCCTTTACGGAATGCTGTGTAGGCTTTGATTTAAGCTCCTTTGAGCCTGAGATATAAGGCAGCAGGCACACATGGATAAACACAGAATTTTCTCTTCCAAGCTCGATAGAAGCCTGTCTGATAGCCTCAAGAAATGGTGTGGACTCGATATCGCCAACTGTTCCGCCGATCTCTGTGATAACTATATCTGTGTCAGTTGATTTGCCTACTCTGTAAAGACGATCCTTTATCTCGTTGGTGATATGAGGAACGACCTGAACTGTGCCGCCAAGATAATCTCCTCTTCTCTCCTTATTAAGAACTGTCCAGTATATCTTACCTGTGGTAACATTTGAATTGATAGAAAGATTTTCGTCGATAAATCTCTCATAGTGACCAAGATCAAGGTCAGTTTCCGCACCATCGTCAGTTACGAAAACCTCACCATGCTGATAAGGTGACATTGTGCCTGGATCGACATTTATATACGGGTCAAATTTCTGAATGGTAACGCTGTAGCCCCTTGCTTTTAACAATCTTCCCAGTGACGCAGCGGTTATGCCCTTTCCAAGACCTGATACTACACCGCCTGTTACAAAGACATATTTTGTAGGCATATCATTTCTCCTCCATATATCAAAAATAAAACACAAAAAAATCAGGTGAGATCATGTGGACACAACTCACCTTTTCGCTCTTACTAATATCATAACAAATTTTTATACAAAAGGCAAGTGTTTTTTCTATTTTTCTCTGAATTTTTTATAAATTATCAAATAGCTGCAATAATCTCTTGTAAAATTGTTATAAATTAAAGCGGTTTTATTTGATTTTATAAAAATTGATGTAATTTTAAAGTCAAATTCGTACGAAATTTATGTTGTAATTTGAGGTAAAATAGTATATACTATTATTGTATTATGCTTAAACGAGCTATAGACTTCCGGCTTGCTGACTTTAATCGGAAACGAGGTTTATTTTATGGACAACGACAACAAGAACACCTCCAACACTCAGGGAGATAAGGATTTACAGTCGCTAATATCCAATGCAATAGAAAATAGAAAGATACTTGATGCTTCAAACTCAAACGGACCTACGGGGGTCATACCTATCCCCTCAAAGGAACAGCAGAAAGCTGATCCGACACATGAGTCTGATTCAAAGCAGGATAAGACGCCAAAAAAGAAAAGAGGCTGGAGCAAGAAGAAAAAGACGGGTATTGCTCTTGGAATAATATTTGTAGTATTCATTATTATAATTGCCATTATCGTAGGTTTGTTTTTCCACTACACAGGAATGCTTGACAGAACTAAAGATACTAAGATAAATTCAGGCAGAGCGCCTATAAATTCCAGCGAGCTTACAAGTGAGGCGGATACATTTGACGCAAAGGAAAAAGAGGACGAGCTTAAGGCTCAGCTACAAAAGCAGTCCTCCAAGATATCCAGCGAGGACGTAACGAACATTCTGCTTATTGGCGAGGATATTCGTGATACAGAAGAGGAGAGCCGTGGAAATACCGATGTTATGATGATAATTTCCATAAACACCAAGAACAAGACTATTACAATGACCTCCCTTATGCGTGATATGTACATTTACATGGCGCAATTTGACGAGGGCAACAGGCTCAACAGCGCTTACTGGCACGGTGGCTGCGAGTATCTTGAACAGTGTATTGAGGATTATTTCGGTATCCAGATAGACAGATACGCAAGAGTGAATTTCTACTCGTTTATAGATATAGTTGAAACTGTAGGTGGTATCGACATGGAAGTGTCAAAGGCTGAAGCCGAGGGCATGAAGAAGCCGATGGCCGAACAGAACAAATACCTTAAAAATAAGAAAGGCACTGACTATATAAGCGACGACATATTTGCGGGCAAGAGTGATGAGGATAAGGTAAAGCTTCATCTTAACGGAAATCAGGCACTTGCGTTTGCAAGGCTTAGATATGTAGGAAATTCCGACTATGAGCGTACCGAACGTCAAAGACGTGTTATCTCAGAGATCATAACCGAATCCAAGAAGCTCAGTCTTGTTCAGCTTGACAAGCTTCTGAACAAAGTCCTTCCTGAGATAAACACAGACCTTACTGATGGTGAGATCGCAAATCTGCTCCTCAATGCTTTTGACTACATGAAATATGATATCCAGCAGCTTAGAATACCTGCTGACGGCTATTTCACAAACGAAGTCATCTATAGCATGGACGTGCTTAATCCGGACTTTGCCGCAAACTCTGCGTTCATTCAATATATAGTTTACGGCAGTTGTAAAAACATTGACGAAGCTATCAAGCAGTATCAGGAAGAAAATGCTTACAACTACAGCTATGACACTGGGTATTACGGCTACTAACTGAATAATTGATATCCGCTTTCCTTTTGGGAGGGCGGATATTTTTTTGCTTCGTGCAAAAAATATAAAAAAATGGTTGACAAATACCCACAAGGGGTATATAATATATATGCAGCAAAAGATACCCCATAAGGGTATTTGATATAGTAAGGAGGCAAAAAAAACATGGACAACAGAAATGATAAAGAACTGTCATGCGGCTGCTGTGATACTTGCAGGCACAAGCACACTCCCCGTGATGATAAGGAAATAAAACAGCTAAAGAATAGGCTAAGCAGAGTTTCGGGACAAATAAACGGCATTATCAAAATGCTTGACGATAACCGCTACTGCGGAGATATACTCATTCAGGTTGCAGCTGTTGAAAGTGCAATGCAAAGCTTCGGCTATCTTATTTTGCAGGAACACATGAAAACCTGCATGACAGAGGAGGTACAAAGCGGCAACACTGAAGTTGTCGATGAAGTATTAGAGCTTATGAAAAAGCTTAAATAGAAAGGCAAATATCTATGAAAAAGTTAAAATTCAATGTAACTGGCATGAGTTGTGCGGCGTGTCAGGCTCATGTGGAAAAGGCTGTGAGTAAAGTAAATGGCGTGATGGACGTAAACGTGAACTTGCTTGCAAACAAAATGACGGTGGATCTTGACGAGGGCGTAACTAACGCTCAGGCGGTCATAAATGCTGTTGAAAGTGCAGGATATGGAGCAAGCGAGATAGGCGACAAAGAAAACAAAACTGCATCACCTGTTGCGGCGGCTCAGGACGAAAGTAAAAAGATGAAGAAACGCCTATGGTGGTCTGTGGGATTTTTGATACCGCTGTTCTATATTTGCATGGGACACATGGCGAACATACCTATCCCCCCTATTTTTACAGGGCACAAAAACATGATGATATACGCACTCACTCAGCTTTTGCTCACAGTGCCTATCATTGCAATAAACTTTCACTATTTTTCAAACGGCTTCAAAAATCTTATCCACCGCTCCCCTAACATGGACAGCCTTATAGCTCTTGGTGCGGCGGCTTCATTCATATACAGTGTTTACGGCACTTACAGAATGGCTTACTTTATGGGCAGGGGCGACCTTGGCTCGGCACATGAGTATATGATGAATCTATATTATGAGTCATGCGGCATGATACTCACACTTATCACTGTGGGAAAATATCTTGAGGCTCGCTCAAAAGACAAGACGGCTAATGCTGTGAATAAGCTCGTGAGCCTTGCGCCTAAGACGGCAGTTGTTATCCGTGACAGCGAGGAGATGGAAGTTCCTGCGGAGAACGTAATGGTGGGAGATGTATTCCTGCTCAAAGCTGGCTGGTCTGTGCCATGTGACGGAGTTCTTATTGATGGGAACTGCACTGTTGACCAATCTGCACTCACAGGCGAGAGCATACCTGTAGACAAGGCAGTGGGTGACAGAGTTATGAGTGCATGCGTATCGGCTGGCGGTTTTGCTAAGGTAAGGTGTGAGAAGCAAGCTAAAGACTCAACACTTTCACAGATAATCGCACTCGTTGAGGACGCCTCCGCTTCAAAAGCGCCTGTATCAAGGCTTGCAGACAAGATAAGCGCTGTTTTCGTGCCTATAGTTATAACGATAGCTCTTATTTCACTGGTAGTATGGCTGCTGCTTGGCTATAGCTTCGCATTTGCTCTTAACATGGCAATATCAGTGCTTGTTATATCCTGCCCATGCTCATTGGGACTTGCAACGCCCACTGCAATAATGGTAGGAACGGGTAAAGCGGCACAGTTCGGTATCCTAATAAAATCCGCTGAAAGCCTTGAAACTGCTCACAGCATTGACACTGTTGTTCTTGACAAAACAGGAACTTGCACAGAAGGCAAGCCTGAGCTTATTTCAGCGCAAGCGTTTGGTGATTTTGATGTTTCAGAGCTTAAAAAGCTTTGTGGATCGGCAGAAAGCGGTTCATCACACCCACTTGCAAAGGCTGTTACAGGCCACTGCAAGACAAATGGCATTGAACTCTCCCCTGCTGAAAGCTACACAGAAACAGCAGGCGGTGGTATATCGGCTGTTGTTGAGGGCAGAAACGTTCTTATCGGTAACAAGCGGCTTATGGATAACAGCGGAGTTGACATATCGATGGTTGAGGAAATGGCTCATGCTCACGCTGACGATGGTGAGATACCACTTTATGTAGCGATCGACAACAAGCTTGCAGGCATTCTGTTCATTGCAGACAAGATAAAAGAGACAAGTGCAGAGGCTATAGAGGGCTTCAAAAAGGCAAGTATTGAAACTGTAATGCTCACAGGGGACAACGAGAAAACAGCTAGAGCAATACAGAAAAAGCTTGGAATTTCACAGGTAAGATCACAGCTTATGCCTGAGGACAAGGCTACGATAATCAAAGAATTGCAGGAGCAGGGCAAAAAGGTAGCCATGATAGGCGACGGAATAAATGACGCACCTGCCCTTACAACGGCAGATGTTGGAATAGCTATCGGTGCAGGACAGGATATTGCTATCGAGTCGGCTGATATCGTGCTAATGAAAAGCGATCTGAATGATGCTGTTACGGCTGTCAAGCTCAGCAGGAGCGTTATGAAGAACATCAAGGAAAACCTTTTCTGGGCGCTTATTTACAACTCGCTTGGTATTCCGCTGGCGGCAGGAGTATTCTACGGCTTGCTTGGCTGGAAGCTCAATCCTATGTTCGGTGCAGCGGCAATGAGTTTAAGCTCAGTTTGCGTTGTGACCAATGCGTTAAGGCTCAATCTTTTTAAAAGTGGCAGAGAAAACAAAGCCGCAAAGGCTGAAATAAATACTAAAACGGAGGACGGAAAAATGAAAAAGGTAATGAAGATCGACGGCATGATGTGTTCACACTGCACAGGCACAGTAACGAAGGTGCTTAATGCGATAGACGGCGTTACAGCAGATGTTTCCCTTGAGGACAAGTGTGCTTACATCACACTTGACAAGGACGTGACTGACGAGGTGCTTTCTAAGGCGGTGACGGACGCAGGGTATAAGGTCAAGGGGATAAAATAACGCAGATATTTTATCTCACACATAGTAATTGCGTATATGTAAAAACGGTGGAGAGTGTTTGTCATTCTCCACCGTTTTATTATTTACGCTATTCCGTTTTGTCATCGGTTTTCTCTGCCGTATCCTCCTGAATTATCGGCATTTCGACTATCGCCTTGAACATATCTCCGTCTATTTCGATATTGAAGATACCACCGCAGGCTTCTGTGAAGCTCTTTGATATGGATAATCCCAAACCGCTTCCGCCGTCTGTTCGTGACTTATCCCCTCGCACAAATCTTTCAAGTATCTCTTCCTCTGTGAAGTTTATCGGAGTTGCCGAAATGTTCTTCTCGGCAAATACTATTCTGTCCGCTTTTTTGTACACATCAAGGAATATCCTTGTGCCGTCCATGGAGTAGTTCAGAGCATTGTCTACAATGTTTTGGAACACTCTGTAAAGCTTGTCGCCGTCGCCCATTACCATTGCGCTGTCGGCATTTATGTTTATCTTTACTATCTTGCCACTGTCAGCTATCTTGTCCTCTGCGTCTGCGATGCACTGATTTAACAGCATAACAAAATCAAGCTTAGTTAGGTTTACATCAACGCCGCTTGTGGCTTTTGCTATGCTGAAAACGTCAGACACAATGCCTTTGAGCTTCTGCGCCTTTTTATCAAGTATCTTCACATAGCTCGAAGCTTCATCGTCAAGATCCATTTTCTTAAGCAGGTCGATATAGCTGATAATGGAAGTCAGCGGTGTTTTCAGGTCGTGTGAAACGTTTGTCACAAGCTCTATTTTCAAACGTTCAGACTGTATCTGCTGCTCCACAGACTCTCTCACCTTATCCTGAACTGAGTTGAGTTTTTCAGATTCAGCATACACCGGCGAAGTTTTTCTTATCTTGCCCTCATAAGGCTTTTCTTCTCCAAGGCTGTCTATCTGTTTGCTGAGCTTTGAAAGCTGTGAGAAGTCACGGAGCATTGACATACACAGAACAATTTCTACCGCCAACAAAATTAACATCGTCAATCGACTAGACATCACAACAAAAATTCCAACGAATATAAGTATGAACTTCCAAGTAAGCTTTATTCCAAGCGGAAGTCCATGAAAATAGTGATACAGTGATGTTTCCTTGTACTTGCGCCATAGGAACTTACATAATCTGCAAATAAGGCTTTCTTTGAATATGCTTCTTGTCTTTATCTTGCCAACAAACTCCATAAGCGAGCCGAAGCCTGCAAAATAAGCCAATGCAAACAATGCTACAGCAAGGATATTTCTGAAAACGGAATTAGCCAAAGCATTGCCAAAAATATTTTTTGTGATGCTCACATAATAATTCCAACAGGCGCCAAATACAAAAGCAAATGTAATAGCCAATGCCATTAGGATAAGGTAAACTTCCGTTGGCACTTTTTTTAGAAAATTGCCTTGCTTCCAGCGTTCAACGCTCTCAGGCTCTGCATTATATGCACAGATCAGGAGCAGATAGCACACAAGCATAAATTCAATAATGCCAAAAACGATCACAAAAAGCTTTGCACGATACATATCATTCAAAGCCTCGGTGTATTCCTTTTCCATTGCCGTAAGCTTTTCAGCTTTCGGTGCAAAGAATACCGTTATACCTGAATCGTCATTGTCTGTCGCTTTGTAATCAGGCAGGTCATAGAGGTTTTCACATTTTGCCCATGTGTTTCCGTAATCGTCCTCATAATAATATCTGCCGTTGTCATAGTCATAGTATTCATTGCCGTCATCAGTGTCATAATCGTCACCAATTTCTTCATCTTCAAGCTTGTCGGAATATTTCAGACCGTTTTTCAAATCAAGACCTTTAATAACATTATATCTTGAGTCTACATTATAGAAAGCTATTGGATCATAATTGCCGTAATTGTAAAAATATCTGCCGTAGTTATCATAATAACTTCCTCC
>ERZ780229.560-NODE-560-length-11689-cov-1.64329_pt1 | contig 11689 bp, 10 predicted proteins | sample MGYA00510974_ERZ780229 | MGnify/ENA primary metagenome ERZ780229 (study PRJEB29588, sample SAMEA2151034) | human gut metagenome | biome: human gut; feature: human-associated habitat; material: faeces | place: Denmark | collected 2008/2010 ... | reverse complement strand
GGGAAGCTCAAGAGCCTTCCAGTCTTTACCATTCTTCGATTTATAAGAAATGAATCCTGTAGCCTTATCTACGTACTGCAACAAGTTGAACTTATTGCCTTTATAATCGCGTACGGCACAAACCAGATCGACCGGATTGAAGTGAGTACCTTTTTCGAACATAGCTTTCTTTTCCGGATCCTTCATATCAATCTGAGAACTTTCCAGAATCTGAAGTGAAACAGTTCCATCCGGATTATAAGCCAGGAACGGACCACCGCCCGGTTCACCCACATTCTTCACCATACCGCAGACGCGCATCGGACGATTCAGTTTCTTGCGCAGGTAAATTACAAGATCTGCATCCTCCAGGTCTTTAATATCATTTCTACGGCAACGCAACTGCTGCTGTACGAAACGAATAATAGTTTCAAGCTGATCGTGGCTGTAATGGCCGCTATCCAGCAGTTCCAAATAATCGAATGCCTGTTTCTGAAGTGTAACCAATACACCGGCAAGTAATTTCTTATAGGTTACCGTATCACCTTTCAGGCGGTCGGGCACTACATTGTCAATATTCTTGATAAATACGATATCAGCATCCAGATCATTCAAATTTTCAATCAAAGCTCCATGACCACCCGGACGGAACAGCAATTTACCGTTATCACGGAACGGTTTGTTTTCCATATCGGCTGCAATTGTATCTGTGCTTGCCTTTTGTTCAGAAAAACTGATATTATATTCTACACCATATTTCTTAGCATATTCAGCAACTTTAGCGTCTACCAGTTTCTGGAATAAAGCACGATGTTCGCCCGATACGGTAAAGTGAACATTCACCTTTCCTGTTTTTCCGGCTGCATAAAGAGCTCCTTCTACCAGATGTTCTTCCAGCGGAGTACGTACGCCGTCGGCATAACGATGGAATTTCAGCAAACCTTTTGGAAGAGAACCATAATTTAATCCGGCAGCCTCCAACAGATTAGAAACAACAGCCTTGTAATTATGTTCCGACAAAAGTGCATCGATATTCTTACCTGTATTATCCATACAAGCAGCATTCAAATCATTGTAAAATGCAAAATCATGGATATGGTCGAAGAACTTCTTTTCAAAATCGGTAGTAGGCTCGTCATAGTCTGCCCCCAGAAATTCGAACATATTCTTAAACATACGGCTTGCAGCCCCCGAAGCAGGTACAAACTTTACAATCTTTTTGTCGGTGTCTTTATACGCATCCCATGCTGCCAGATACTTTTTCTGATCATCAGCATCGGCTATCATGATACCATTATTGTCGACCGATGCAGCAGCAGCTAATTGCAAATAAGGGAATCCTTTTTCGAAACAAGCCAGTTGTTCTGCAATCTGTTCTTCGGAAATTCCTTTCTTTGCGAGTAATTCTTTGTCTTCGTGTGTTAACATATTATGATAAATTTAAGTGATAAATATTCATTTACAAATCGATTACACCTCAAAAGTATAAAAAAAACATTAAGTTTGTAACAATAAAAGAAGAAAAAAACTATCTTTACCGCAGAAGCTGTCAGTAATACCTCTTTTTAACTACCTCAAATTAAGAAAAGGTTTCATATTACGACCAACAGGTTCTCAACAAAACTAGAAAGACTATGGACGAACAAGTTTTTTTTACACCAGATGAACACAAACAGTTGATTTCTCTATACAAACGACTACTACAACTATCTGGAGATACCTTGCAAAAAGACGACTGTAGCAACCTGAAAAAACATCTGATACAAGTCATGTCAGAAGGAAGCATACCACGCAATGCTTTCGGTATGAATCCAATTATCAAAGACATGCAGACGGCTGTTATTGTAGCCGAAGAAATCGGCATGCGGCGTGCTTCTATTCTAGGTATCATGTTACACGAATCCGTGAAATATAATCTTTGTAGTCTGGAATCAATCAAGCAGATGTACGGGGAAGATGTGGCCGGAATCATACATGGTCTGGTAAAGATAAACGAGCTATATTCCAAGAGCCCGACCATCGAATCAGAAAACTTTCGTAACCTGCTACTCTCTTTTGCAGAGGACATGCGGGTTATCCTTATTATGATAGCCGACCGCGTGAACCTGATGCGTCAGATAAAAGACAGTACGAACGAAGAGGCGCGACTGGAAGTATCGAACGAGGCTGCTTACCTATATGCTCCACTGGCTCACAAATTGGGATTATATAAGCTGAAATCGGAACTGGAAGATTTGTCACTGAAATATACACAACACGATGTGTACTATCACATCAAAGACAAACTGAATGCTACCAAGGCTGCCCGCGACCGCTATATTGATGCCTTCATCGAACCGGTAAAGAAAAAGCTGGAGGAAAGCGGACTGAAGTTCCATATCAAGGGACGTACCAAATCCATCCATTCTATTTACCAGAAAATGAAGAGACAAGGATGTCCGTTCGAAGGCGTATACGACTTGTTCGCCATCCGAATTATCCTCGATTCTCCTCTCGATAAAGAGAAGCAGGAATGCTGGCAGGCATATTCCATCGTGACCGATATGTATTTGCCTAATCCCAAACGCTTGCGCGACTGGCTGTCAGTTCCTAAGAGCAACGGTTATGAATCGCTACACATCACTGTCATGGGCCCTGAGGGAAAATGGGTGGAAGTACAGATACGTACCGAACGTATGGATGAAATAGCCGAAAAAGGTCTTGCCGCCCACTGGAGATATAAAGGCTTAAAGGGAGAAAGTGGGCTCGACGAATGGCTGAATTCTATCCGTGAAACACTGGAAAATGCAGACAGCGACATGGAGGCCATGGATCAGTTCAAGCTCGAACTATACAAGGACGAAGTGTTCGTCTTTACTCCCAAAGGTGACTTATACAAACTTCCTCAAGGATCTACCGTCCTCGATTTTGCCTTTGCCATTCACACCAATCTGGGATGTCATTGTATCGGTGCCAAGGTAAATGGAAGAAATGTCCAGTTAAGGCAAATCCTTAACAGTGGAGATCAGGTAGAGATTACGACTTCTACCACGCAGACTCCTAAACGTGACTGGTTGAACTTTGTTACGACTTCGAAAGCCAAGACCAAGATACGCCAGGCACTGAAAGAAATGGTAGCCCGCCAGACAGAATTTGCCAAAGAAACACTGGAACGCAAATTCAAGAACCGTAAGCTGGAATATGATGAAGCAATCTTGATGCGACTCATCAAGAAGCTGGGCTTCAAGACTGTAACCGATTTCTATCAGAGTATTGCCAACGAAACGCTGGAAGTGAACGATATCATCGACCGATATGTTGAAATGCAACGTAAGGAAACCGAACAGCGTGAAGAAGTCAGTTACCGCAGTGCGGAAGGATTCAATATACAACAGAACACAGAGGGGAAAGACTTTTATAAAGATGATGTGCTGGTAATAGACCAGAATCTGAAAGGTATTGATTTCAATCTGGCTAAATGCTGTAACCCTATTTACGGCGACGATGTATTTGGCTTTGTAACTATATCGGGAGGAATCAAGATTCACCGTTGTGACTGTCCGAATGCCAAGGAGCTGAAAGCCCGTTTCCCTTACCGCATTGTCCGTGCGCGCTGGGCTGGAAAGAGTCAGGGAAAGCAATATCCGATCACGCTCCGTATCGTGGGACATGACGATATAGGCATTGTTACAAACATTACTTCCATCATCAACAAAGAAAACAATATTTTATTGCGATCAATCAGTATTGATTCTCACGACGGGTTGTTTTCGGGTATGCTGACCGTAATGGTAGATGATACATCGAAACTGGAATCGCTTATCAAGAAAATAAAAACCGTCAAAGGAGTAAAACAAGTAAACCGTGGATAAAAAATGCCACAGTTATCATTTCATCAAAACGTGCCCATGTTTTATTCATAATGTGGGCACGTTTTTTTTTATTCATCGAGACATTTTTCAAAAGTCATCAAATGACCTATTTTCCACCCCCTTCTTTCTTATAGGAGCAGAACAAATGTTAATAAACCTAATCAACCGATACGAATTACAAAGAAAGTCAATATCTTTAGGGGCGATTAAAAAAGCTGAGAAAAAATGAAAAAAACGATTTTTACGACATTGTTCTTAGTAGTGGCAGTACTGGTAGCCATTGCACAAGGTACAGCCGAAATTAAGTTTGAACAAACGACTCACAATTTCGGAGCCTTTTCCGAAAATAATCCTAAAGTAACTTGTAAATTCAAATTCACCAATACAGGAAACGGTCCACTGGTTATTCATCAGGCAATTGCATCTTGCGGATGCACAGTGCCACAATATCCTAAAGAACCAATCAAGGCTGGTGAAAGCGGAGAAATCACTGTTACTTACAATGGTGCCGGAAAATTCCCCGGTCACTTCCGTAAATCAATCACTCTACGAACGAATGCCAAGCAAGAGGTCGTCCGTCTTTACATTGAAGGAGATATGACTCCCAAAGGCTCAGAACCTCAACCGCAACAAAACTAAGACACTAAAAAAGAAAGATTCATAATAAAAAGCATCCGGTTATTTGTTTCACGACGAATAAATCCGGATGCTTTTTTTATGTTGTTTCCAGAAAGCCCTATATCCACAAATAACCAACCTTCCATTTTCATAGAGCTGATTACGACATCGAATGCAGTTACCCTAAAAAACAATAACGGCAGTACTTCACAGTACCGCCGTTACCTCTCTGTTTATAACCAGAGTAAAAAATGTAAAATTGTGAATTAAAGGGTCAATTTAAAGAGCCTAAACAGGTAATATCAGAATATGACACCAAGTCGGAATCCGACGTTACTCTGTCCTGTCACATCGCCTGTAAGCGTTGCCATCTTGTTGGTCATATAATTATAATAACCAGCTACATGGAAGCCAAAACGACGATAAGGAGAAGGATAAATCTTCAGGCCCACTTCAGGAGATACATAAAATCCCCATCCGCTATCAAAAACGCCGCCAGCACCATAATAGGTCGTATAGCGGGTATATGCAGTTCCGAGTTTCACACCAACATACGGCTTAACATATCTTCCATTGTACAATGTATAAGAGGTTCCTACACCAAACGGCAACTGGTATGCAGAACGCTGCTGATCTGTTGTCAGTGCTTCTGTCGGAGATAACTGAATCGTCTGTCTCCCTATATATTTATGATTGGTATGAAAATTAATGAAAGCTCCTATCGACCAGCGCGAGGTAAGGTCGTAAAATCCTTCAAAATTCATACCCCATCCGCTAATCTTATCAGCAAAACCGGTAGATACGGGGGCATTCATTTGCCAGTCGACAATGAGATGTGCTTTCTGTGAATCCCACTGGGCATAACCTTGCACGGCAAACATTGCCAAAGCGCAGAAAGCCAAAACTGCTTTCTTAAAAATAGTATATCTTTTCATCGTTATCATCTCCATTATTTTTGTGTTGGACATTAATCAAATAAAATTGAGAATGTCCTACTCTTATTCAGTATAAATTCTATGGATATAAACAGACTGATCGAATGCCTGGTCCACTCCGTTCAATAACAACTGCATGTTTATCCTGCTATTGCCATACTGGAAACCAGATGCACTAGCATACCATACAACCGGAAGCTTTTTTTGAGTTCCGTCATCACTCTTATTTGTCAGGTCGACCATTTCCAGAATCAACGTATTAGTATCGTAACTATAAGTTACCGGATAGGAATAATACCATCCGTTCCACCATGATCCCCAAAAGCCAGTACTCCACCAGCCTGCAAAAGGATCACCCCAGTAACCTCCACCACCGGTTACCACCTGAGTGGTTTGTGAAACATACGATAACTGTACACCTACATCGGCCTGATCTTTTTGTTCAGGATCAGTAATCCGTTCGTATCCCCTACGATTCATCTGACTTTCGACCTCACTGATAATCATCTTCGCATTCTCATCTTTCCAATATGAAGCCCGTACTCCATTTGCTTCCAGTATACTATCAGGAAGGAAATAAGTATGAAAGCTGCTGAAATCGGTATTATTGTCGTGGTCTGTATATACTACCAGATCTGCATCCAGTTTACCCATATCCGGGTCTTTCTCGCACGACGACATAAACAATCCCGCCATGCAAACCATAAACAAAATCTTTTTCATAATTTCTAACCTCTTATTAATGATAAAAATTACAAGGAACGTCCTTTAAACACATTACTCTTCTCTATCGGTAAAATAACCCCTTCTAATGTCATGCGATTAGAATTGAAATTGGGATTGATTTCTACCGTAGCGTGGTTCGTTCCCTTCGGTAAACTGATAAAAACTCGAGCAGAGATACCAGTTCCCATCACATTCATCGAAATGGAAATATTTCCCTTCTTGTCAGTTTTCACTTCATAATCGGATACGCTGCCATCCACAGTAACTCCACCTATTCCGTTCGGCCCACTTATAGGAATATTGAAGGCCACTTGTACTACTGCATTATCGCCTTTTACAGATACGAAATTGGTATTTGAATTGACATATGCCATATTTCCATACTTAAAGACGACACGGTCAGCCTCCAGAGTAAATGCCTTTTCATTGATGGCTTGCACAGCTTCTACAGCCAACAGGCTATCCAGCTGTTCTTGCAAAGCTTTCTTTTCTTCACGGGACAAATTTTGCTCCGTGCTTTGTGCCTGAACGCGACCAACTACCATAGTCAGCGCCAGTATCATAAATAAAACATATTTTTTCATAAGCTTTTCATTTTAAAGTTCAACTATAAAACAAATATATTCCTTTTTTGCTGCATCTGTATCATTTAAAAAAGTATAAAAGCGATATAAATGAATTTTTTCCTCTAGATAATTTGTATATTTAAGAACCTGTTCGAATGATTATCCTGACTAATCTCAGAACCAAGCCCTGAGATGAGCATAGGAGTTTCCGAAAACAGGAAGACAGATTCCTTTTGTTTAACCTAAAACATCTAATTATGAACAACATAACCGACATTACCATATTGATAGCAGTCATTGCACTTGCCTTGTGGCCCGTAGTTTTATTTCTTCTCAAAACAATAAATATCCGAAAAAAACGGCTGGAACATCTGGAACGCATGACAAAAAACGAGCTAGACGAAATCAGCACACAAGACCTTGTTATCAGTGTATTGAAAAAAATAGGATGTCAACCCGAAATAAATAGTGAAGGACATGTTACTTTTAAATATCAAGGAGATGACTTTTATATCGCTGCTGAAGAAGAAAACCGCTTTATCATGATATGGAATCCATGGTGGGGATCGATAAGCACAGACAATGAAGCGTTTCCCGTCTTGAAAGAAATCATCAATCTGGTTAATGTCAATTCGCTGGTCACAACCGTATATATGGTAGACGAAGATGAAAAGACCGTGGGACTGCATTCACGTTGCCATACATTCTTTTCTCCCAATGAAGGTGAGCTGGAAGAGCACCTGAAAATGTTACTCGACTATTTCTTCGACACACACAACGCGATTAAAGAGAATCTGAACCAACTGGGTAATGCAGCCGTTGGCGAAGAAGAAAAGAAAGAACGGGTGAAAGTAAAAGGTTTTGCCGCTTATAAAGAAAATACCGTTCCTATCAAGCCCCAAAAAGAATAAGCTCGCAAAAAATACGTAACTTTGCGACATGAAAAAGATTTTAGAAGAGAATAAAGGAATTCCAGCATCTTTACTTTTAATGCTGGCTATCATTGCAGGCATATCCGTAGCTAATCTGTATTATAACCAGCCGCTACTAAACAAAATCAGTGAAGATTTACACGTTTCGGAATTTACAGCCAATCTGATACCGATGACTACACAGATAGGCTACGCATTGGGACTGCTTTTCATTATACCGCTCGGGGATTTATATAAACGGCGGAATATAATTGTCATTAACTTTTTATTGCTGTCTGTGAGTATGTCAGGATTTGCCATGGCAAGGAACATCCATTTCATCCTGTTAGCTTCATTGATAACAGGTATTTGTTCAGTCATGCCGCAGATTTTTATCCCCATTGCAGCCCAATTCTCTCAGCCGGAAAAAAAAGCACAAAATGTAGGCGTACTGGTGAGCGGACTGCTAACCGGTATTCTCGGGTCACGAGTTGTCAGCGGCATCGTGGGAGAATACTGGGGATGGCGCACAATCTTCTACATAGCTTCTATCCTGATGTTAATCTGTATATTTGTTATCATCCGTATATTGCCTGATATGCCATCCAACTATAAAGGCACTTATGGTGGTCTGATGAAATCAGTATTCACCCTTGTCAAAAACAATGCGACCTTACGACTGGTTTCATTACGGGCAGGCATCTGTTTTGGATGTTTCCTTACCTTATGGGCATGCCTGGCTTTCAAGATGAGCGGTGAGCCTTTTTACGCAGGAAACAACATTATTGGAATGTTGGGACTCTGTGGTATAGCGGGAGCAATGACAGCCTCTTTTGTCGGAAAATTTGTCCGTATATTAGGGGTAAGGGCATTCAACTACATCGGATGCGGCATTATGATCTTTTCGTGGATAATTCTCTACATCTTCCAAAATAGTTATATTGGAATTATCACAGGCATTATTTTAATCGATATCGGCATGCAATGTGTACAAATCAGTAACCAGACCTGTGCCCTGTCACTCATTCCTCAAGCTTCGAATCGCGTGAATACCATTTTTATGACTACCTATTTTCTGGGAGGTTCGTTCGGAACATTTCTGGCCGGGACTTTCTGGCATCAATTTGGCTGGGCTGGAGTTACAGGTGTCGGTATCTGTCTAGCTGCAACTTCGCTGCTGATCACATTATTTACAAAACATTAATCGTATCAAACCATGAATAAACCTCAGATTTATGCAAATGAATGGCTGAAACTTCATCCATATACTTCGATACAACCATCGGACAGCTATTTCGTAAACCTGTCAAATGAATTATACCGTGCCTGTACACTGGCACTTCCTGATTCTTTCCGCAAAAAACTAAGTATGTATATTGCCGCCTATCTGGAAGATCAGATATCAGAATTAGGATTATGGCAAAGTTTTACAGCCGAACACAAACGTTTGTACGGCAAGTATCTTCCCTTTTACCCTACAAACTCCAATTACGTAGCTGATGAAATAAACGAAGAAGATATCCGTTTCATTATCTGGAATACATGGCAGAAAGTTTCTTCGCTACATGAACACGCCTATATAAATCCTAATAATCCCTCTATCAAAAAGCAGGCGGAAATCTTTTATGCCATATTGGAAAAAGCCTATGAAGAAGCTCCTGAAAACGAAACTCTGTCGGAATACTTTAGCCATCCGGGGAGTAAGATGGAAGCAGACCGCAAACTGACATGGCTTTTTGGACACACTTATCTGACAGAGCCATCCATGTTGCCCTACATCGAACAGATAGCCCCTAATGACCGATTCATCATTCCAGTAGGACCACTGGCTTTATTCTTACACGAATGGATTTCACTGTTATCTACCCCTGAAGCATGGAAAGACATAACAGAACTTTTCATACCAGCTCCCGAAGTTCCCGAAGAGGTTCGAAACAAAAACAAAGAAATATATCATAATTTCGTCCATGGAACAGACGGTAAAAAAATTGTTTATCTGAATGGCTACGGAGAGTTGCGCCGATTCTTAGTAGAAGTGCTGAAATGGCAGGATGACGATAACCATACCTTACCACAAATGAAAGCACATAGAAACTTCATACTGATGACAGAACCAGAAAAGGGAGTGCTGCTGGCAAAAGACATTTGTGAATACATAGCCGACAAAGAAAATCCTCTTTATAATCAGGAGCTGGCACAGAGAAATGCTTTTCGATTACTTACGGAAGAAACACTCTGCCCACCTGACCTGCTAACATATTGCATACAAAACAATTTCATACCAGATGCACAGCTTCCTGAAGGACAAGAAAAAGAGCTGGTACAACAAAATGCCGATTTTATAGCCCGCCACTCATTACTGTATTATTACCGAGGAGATTAATCGGCAAAACAAGAGCTTCAAAAAAGTGAAAAGCCCTACAAAAAACAGAGAGGTGAAACATCTCTTTCAAAATGTATCACCTCTCTGTTTTATATAATCCCAATCAGCTTTTTCAAAACTCAATTACTAATGACTGACGTGCAGACAATGTAAGATTTTGTGTAAAATCAATTTTTTTACCTGTCGAAACAACCTTTCCTTCCTTAGTCTCTTTTGTTAAAGCCTGATAATGACTACTTGGCAGAACCTGTTCTCTGTCAGTACTGTTCAATACAATCATTTCTGTTTTACCTTCACTAGTACGCGCATACAAGTATATTCCTTGTTCCGGAATATGATACTTTACAGTTTTGTTTTCTGACATTTGTTGTTAAGTTTTTGTTTGCGGTGCAAAATTAGAATATCAGTAAGAAATTGCAAGTAGAGAAATAGTTAAAAATCAGCAAGCAGAGTTATTTTATTGATTTATATCAAGATTCCATTCTTTTAAAAGAGTTTTTCCATGCCTTTTACCTTCCGGCAACAAAAAACGAAAAGAATAAAAAGACACAGATACAGCATGCAATCAGAAAACAATTGCTAAAAATAAAAGCAAAAAAGGAGAATACGATAGATTAAAATATCATAAAGAAAGTTCCGGTCTATTTTGTACCCTTTCATTCAAATGAATTAAACGAAACTCACACCTGAACTTATAAATTATAAGTGAGGCTGTTTCAGCAATAAAAATGAAACAGCCTCACTCTCTATTTAAAGGATACAAAAAATTCCACGGAAACGCTTGCAAAATCAAAGTTCAATATTAGAACTCACTTGTAAAGTGGAACTTAATATGCTTAAAATCCATTTGCGCCATCTGAAGTACATAGCCACTATCCGCGAGGAACACATCACGACCCTCACGATCTTTAGCCATATACTGATACTTACGTTTTTTAAAGGCTTCCAGTTCTTCCGGATCGTCACTTTCTATCCAGCATGCCTTATACAGACTGACAGGCTCCCAACGGCACTTAGCATTGTATTCATTTTCCAAACGGTATTGGATAACTTCGAACTGCAACTGTCCTACCGTACCAATAATCTTTCGGCCATTGAACTGATTGATAAACAACTGTGCAACACCTTCGTCCATCAGCTGATCAATACCCTTATTCAACTGCTTGGTCTTCATCGGATCTGCATTTTCTATATATTTGAACATTTCAGGCGAGAAACTCGGCAGCCCCTTGAAGTGAAGTACCTCTCCTTCCGTCAAGGTGTCGCCAATCTTGAAGGTTCCATTGTCCGGCAAACCGATGATATCTCCTGCCCAAGCCTCATCAACCGTAGTCTTACGCTGTGCCATGAACTGAGTCGGCGAAGAAAAACGCATCGTCTTGTTGTGACGTACATGCAAATAAGGAGTATTACGCGTAAACTTACCCGAACAAACCTTACAGAAAGCGACACACGAACGGTGGTTAGGGTCAATATTAGCTGTAATTTTAAAGACAAAACCTGTAAACTTCGGTTCATCAGGCATAACAATACGCTCTTCTGCCTGCACCGGACGAGGACTCGGAGCTATTTCAACAAAACAATCCAGCAACTCCTGTACACCAAAGTTATTTAAGGCAGAGCCGAAAAATACCGGTGCCAGTTCACCTTTCAGATAATCATCTACATTAAAAGCAGGATATACTCCATCAATCAGTTCCAGTTCGCTACGCAATTTCTC
>ERZ780229.558-NODE-558-length-11700-cov-2.1787_pt1 | contig 11700 bp, 7 predicted proteins | sample MGYA00510974_ERZ780229 | MGnify/ENA primary metagenome ERZ780229 (study PRJEB29588, sample SAMEA2151034) | human gut metagenome | biome: human gut; feature: human-associated habitat; material: faeces | place: Denmark | collected 2008/2010 ... | reverse complement strand
TCTGTTAAAGATTATCACCGGTGAAGAGCCTGCTGATACAGGCATTGTCACTCTTGCTAAGGATAAGACTCTTGGTTATCTTGCTCAGCAGCAGGACCTTCAGTCTGACAGAAGCATTTATGATGAGCTTCTTTCTGTAAAGCAGTATATCCTTGATATGGAGAGTGAATTAAGAAGAATTGAGGCTGCCATGAACAGTGCTTCAGGTGATGAGCTTGATGCTCTTATGAACAGATACACCAATCTTAATCATGAATTCGAGATGAATAACGGTTACGCATATAAAAGCGAGATTACAGGCGTACTTAAAGGTCTTGGTTTTGCTGAAGATGATTTCTCTTTACATGTAAATACCTTATCCGGTGGCCAGAAAACCCGTGTATCTCTAGGTAAGCTATTACTTTCCAAGCCTGATATTATTATGCTTGATGAGCCTACCAACCACCTTGATATGGAATCTATAAGCTGGTTAGAGAATTACCTTCTTAATTACAATGGTGCGGTTCTTATCGTTGCACACGACAGATATTTCCTTGATAAGATTGTAAGCAAAATTATCGAGATTGATAACGGTGACTGTACTGTATTTTCTGGTAATTACACAGATTATGCCTCAAAGAAGGCAATTCTTCGTAATATGAAGTTAAAGGAATACTTAAATCAGCAGCGTGATATTAAACATCAGGAAGAGGTTATTGCCAAGTTAAAGCAGTTTAACCGTGAGAAATCCATCAAACGTGCGGAGAGCCGTGAAAAAATGCTTGATAAGATTGAGGTTGTTGACAAACCAGTTGAGCTTAATGCCAGGATGAACATTAAACTTGAGCCATCTGTTATAAGTGGTAATGATGTCCTTACTGTTACTGACCTTACCAAATCGTTTGACGGCAATACACTTTTTAATAATATTAATTTTGAGATTAAGCGTGGTGAACGTGTTGCTTTAATAGGTAATAACGGAACTGGTAAGACTACTATATTAAAGCTTATTAACGGCATTATCCCGCCAGACAGCGGAAGCATTTATCTTGGTGCTAAAGTTTCCATCGGTTATTATGATCAGGAACACCATGTTCTTGACCCTGACAAGACTCTTTTTCAGGAGATTCAGGACGCATATCCTGACCTCAACAATACACAGATAAGAAATACTCTTGCAGCATTTCTTTTTACTGATGATGATGTATTCAAATATATCCGCGATTTAAGTGGTGGTGAACGCGGACGTGTTTCACTGGCAAAGCTTATGCTTTCCAATGCCAACCTGCTTATTCTCGATGAGCCTACTAACCACCTTGATATTGTATCCAAGGAAATTCTTGAGAATGCCCTTAACAGCTACACTGGCACAATTCTTTATGTCTCACACGACAGATACTTTATTAATGCAACAGCAACAAGAATAATTGAACTCACTAACCAGAATATTGTTAATTATATTGGTAATTATGATTATTATCTGGAAAAAAGGGATATACTTACAGCAAAGGCTTCCCCTGATGCACAATTGAGTTCTTCTGATAACACTACTAAAAAAGATTCAAAACTCTCATGGCAGCAGTCGCGTGAAGAACAAAATAAGCTTAAGAAAAAGCAGAATGAAATTAAGAAAACCGAAATAAGAATTGCTGAAATTGAAGACAGATTATCCGCTATTGATACAGAATATTCAGATCCTTCAATAGGCAGTAATACAGCCCGTTTAATGGAACTTCATAATGAATCCACTCAACTAAAGAAAGAATTAGACGAACTGTATGAACACTGGGAAGAATTAATGGATGAAATATAAGTATTTACATTCAGCAAAAAGTGCCAAAAATCCCCATTTTGAGCCACTTTTTATTGACAAATCATGAATCTAGGAGTATAAATAATCTATACTTATTATTACTTAATTTTTTAAGGAGGACAATTAAATCATGAATAAGACAGAATTAGTTGCTGCTATCGCAGAAAAGGCTGGACTTTCTAAGAAGGACGCTGAAGGTGCTGTTAAGGCTTTCACAGATACTGTTGCAGAGCAGTTAAAGGCTGGCGAGAAGATTCAGTTAGTAGGTTTCGGTACATTTGAAGTTGCTGAAAGAGCTGCTAGAACAGGAAAGAATCCTCAGACAGGCGAAGCTATTAAGATTCCTGCTTCTAAGGCTCCAAAGTTCAAGGCTGGTAAGGCTTTAAAGGATGTTGTTAACACACCTGCAGCTCCAGCTAAGAAGTCTAAGAAGAAGTAATTAATTATGACTTTTAAAGGCTGTCACTTATGTGGCAGCCTTTTTTCTCTTTATTTAATTAAGTTCATGAAATTGAGGTTTATTAATTATGGAAATCGAACGCAAGTATCTTGTGTCAGGCATCCCTGACAATATAGATTCTTATCCCTGCCGCTTTATTGAACAGGGCTATCTTAACACTGCTCCTGTTGTCCGTGTAAGACGCGACAATGATAATTACTATCTCACTTATAAGGGTGGCGGAATGATGGCCAGGGAAGAATATAATCTTCCACTTAACAAAGAAGCCTATGAACATCTGATTAAGAAAGCTGATGGCAATATCATCACCAAGAAGCGTTATGAAATCCCTGATGGCAATGGATATACTATTGAACTTGACATATTTGAGGGGCTCTTTACTGGCACTATCCTTGCAGAAGTTGAATTTCCAACTATCGAAGCTGCTAATTCATATACTGCCCCTTCATGGTTTATTGATGATGTTACTAATGATCCTGCTTATCATAACAGTAATATGAGCAGAAAAGTTTTCTAATAATATAGAGGTCTGGAATATGGATAAAGAAACTATGTTTGAATATATTCAACGGCTTAAGCTTGCAGTAATAACTCTTTTCAAATGGTTATTCTGCTCGGTTGTATGTGGCTGTTTTATCGGTTCTGTCGGTGCTGTATTTCACCTGATGCTTGGATATGTGGGCAACCTGAGGGTTGAATACCCATTTTTACTATTCGGACTGCCTGTTGCCGGTATCATCATTGTATTCATGTACAATATAGTCCATGAAGCGGGAAACCGCGGAACTAACCTTGTCATAACCGCAATACAGTCGAATGATGAAGTACCAGGAAGAGTTGCTCCTCTTATAATTGTATCAACACTGCTTACCCATCTGTGTGGTGGTTCTGCCGGACGAGAAGGTGCTGCGCTTCAGGTAGGAGGTGCATTAGGTAACACATTTGCAAAGCTGTTTAAGTTCGACGAGAAAGATACACGAATTATGATTATGTGCGGCATGAGTGCCTGTTTCTCGGCACTTTTCGGCACACCTATTGCAGCTGCAGTATTCTCCATGGAAGTAATCAGCGTCGGTGTTATGTATTATGCTGCTTTAGTGCCATGCGTTCTCGCTGCATTTATAGCACAGGGCATAGCCTCTGCGCTGGGACTTGAATCTACACATTTTGTAGTTGATGAAATTGCTTCTTTCTCTTTGGTTAATGGCAGTAAATTCATCATCATGTCCGTGCTTTTTGCTCTTGCAAGCATTCTGCTGTGTGTTGTTTTACACGGTACTTCAAAGCTCTACACTGATTACATAAACAACCCATACATAAGAATAATTATTGCCGGTACTCTTGTTATTGCCATGCGTTACATATTTGGCACAACTGATTATCTCGGTGCAGGCTCAGATATTATTGCAAGAAGCTTTGTAACAAGTTGTGCATGGTATGTATTCCTTTTAAAAATGCTGTTTACAGCCGTAACTTTGGGCGGTGGATTCAAAGGTGGCGAAATTGTTCCTACTCTTTTCGTGGGTGCAACGCTTGGAAGCTTCTTAGCACCTATATTCGGACTCCCTGTCGGATTATGTGCAGCATGTGGTATGGTAAGTGTGTTCTGCGGAGTAACTAACTGCCCACTCACATCATTCATTCTATCTATTGAGATGTTTGGTGCATCAACAATGAAATTCACAATCCTGTGTATTGCATTAAGTTATCTGTTATCCGGATATTACAGCCTGTATAACAGCCAGAAAATCGTCTATTCTAAGTATAAGACAGAATATATAAACCGCCGGTCCCATTGACCTGTACAGGTCAAAGAACCGACGGTTCTTTTATTGGAAGGCTGCTATTTACACATATCTCCAGTCTTCTATTCGAAACTGTATTGAAACAATCCCATTATATTCATTAATATCAGGGTAATACACCATAGATATCTTCTTTCCAACCTCTGGTATCTCCTGTCCGTCTAATTTGAACCTGATTGCTGTAACCAGCTTGCCATGCTCACTTTCTAACTGACATTTTAATACATTTTTATTTTTTCCAATCACAGCTGACTGTCTGACAGTAAGATTTCTGTCTGCAAACACCGGTTTTTCATTACCTTTTCCGAAAGGCTGCAGCTTCTCAAACTGTTTTATAAGTTTTATATCAACATAATCAACCGGCATAGGCACATCAATCCACACTGTAGGCGTTAATACATTTTCTGTCATTGTCTGATTCTCATTCAGTGCTTTCCTGAATTCATCAATTTTATCAATATCAAGCGATATTCCGGCAGCCATTGGATGTCCACCATATTTGTTAAGGAGCTTACCACATTTGCTTATCTCCTCAAACATGTTATAGCCTTCTATTGAACGCCCTGAGCCCTTTGCACCATCTTCTGCTTTAGTGATTACTATTGAAGGCCTGTAGAATTTTTCTCTTACTCTTCCGGCAATTATTCCCGCAACACTTTCATGGCAGTCAGGAAGATACACAACTAACACCTTGTCGTCTTTTAGTTCAGTGTTCTCAACCTGTTCAATTGCAATAGCGGCATATTCTTCTGTTATATCTTTTCTTTCAACATTAAGTGTGCGAAGCTCTAAAGCCTTATTTCTCGCATCTTCCATATCTGTAGTAAGAAGCAGTTCAATGGCTCTTCTTGCTGAATCAAGTCTTCCCGTTGCATTAAGACATGGACCTATAACAAATCCTATGTGATATGAGCTTATCTTGTCTATTTCAAGTTCACACGCTTCTACAAGTGCTCTTATACCAATATTAGTAGTTACTGCCAGATGCTTTAAACCATATTTAACAATTACCCTGTTCTCATCTGATAAATCAACTACATCCCCTATCGTTGCAATTGCCATAAGCTCTGCATATTCCTCAAGCCCTGTAGGATTAAGCCCGCATTTTTCATAAAGTATCTTAATTACTTTAAATGCAACTCCTGCTCCACACAGCTTATCAAATGGATATAGGCAGTCCTCCTGCTTAGGATTAACGATTGCATCTGCCTGTGGTACTTTATGTATCTTTTCGCCATCAACGAAATCAAACGGAATGTCGTGATGGTCAGTAACAATTACTGTCATACCCTTTTCTTTAGCATATTTAATCTGCTCAATCGCAGCAATCCCATTATCACATGTAATAATCGTATCGGTTCCATTATTATATGCTTCATCTATTAAGTGCTCATTAATACCATATCCGTCAATAATTCTGTCTGGTACTGCAAATGTTACATCTGCTCCTGCAGCCTTTAGCCCTTTGTAAAGAATTGTTGTTGAACATATTCCATCTATATCATAATCACCGATAATATGTATTTTCTTTCCAGCTTGTATCTTGTCTGTGAGGATATCAACACATTTGTCTGCATCCTTTAATAAATGTGGTGAATGCATATCATCCACGGTTCCATTAAGATACATATTTATCTGCTCGTCCGTTTCTAACCCTCTGTTACGGATAATTCTCGCCATAACCTGGTCAATGCCAAATCTTTCCCCAATTGCTTTGAAATCAGCTTTCTTAGTGTATACTATCCAGTTGCTTTTCACTCTTTTCTCCCTGTTTCACTATTAAACCAATTATGGCGGGAACTGATATACAACCCCCGCCATGTCATAAACTTATTGTATCTGTTAATTAAACCTGAGAACCGTCTTCAAAAACCTCTTTCTTAGAAGCTGCTTTTTTATTATTCTCTTCTACAACGCCTCTCTTCTTACCACCCATTACATACCACATAGCACTTGTTAAGCATACTGATGAGTAAGCACCAACAACAATACCTACGATAAGTGGAAGTGTGAACTCCTTAACAGAAGTTACACCCATAATGAAAAGAACTATAAGCATTATAAGTGTTGTTATAGATGTATATACTGTTCTTGACATTGTGCTTGTAATTGATGAGTTAACAAGCTCTGTAATGTTAGTCTTCGAATTAGCTGTCTTTAACTGCTCTCTTATTCTATCAAAGATAATAATTGTACCGTTGATAGAGTAACCTACTATTGTAAGCATACATGCAATAAATGTTGTTCCAACTGGAATTCTTGCAAATGCATAGAATGCAATAACAACAAGTACATCATGAAGAAGTGCTAATACAGCAGCTAATGCAAATCTGATATCACGGAATCTTACAAAGATATATATCAGCATACAGATTGTAGCAAGTATAACTGAAAGAATAGCATCTCTCTTAACTGTTGCAGAAACTGATGAGCTGATTGTATCTGTCTCAACGATTGTTCCATCCTTGATTGGGTACTTAGCTGTAACAGCATTTTCAATAGCTTCTCTCTGTTCAAGTGAGAGATCTGATGTCTTGAAGGAAACCTGTGTTGAATCTGCAACCTTCTGCTGCTGAACCTCTGTAATACCTGCAGCATCTCTAATTATAGGAATGATATTATCCTCAATCTCTTCTGCTGTATACTCTTTATCAAATGTAAATGTTGTTGTTGAACCTCCAACAAACTCAAGGCTGAAGTTTAATGCTCTGTTTCCAAGACCAGCCTGAACTGCCATAGTTATGATACCTGCTACAATAACTACTGCTGAGCCAATCGCAGCCCATTTCTTAATGCTAAGAACATTAAGAGTCTTTCTGTATACATTCTTGCCATACCACTTAGCGTCCCTTATACCAAAGTTATATAAGAGCTTCATAATAACCTTAGTAATAACAAGTGATGTAAAGATTGATACGATATTACCAACTGCAAGAGTTGTAGCAAAGCCCTTAACTGGACCTGTACCGAATATGTACAATACTAAAGCAGCGATAAGTGTTGTTACGTTACCATCTACGATAGATGATGTTGCCTTGTTATATCCTGAAAGAATAGCATTCTCTACAGACTTTCCAGCACCAATCTCTTCTCTTATTCTTGTGTAGATAATAACATTACCATCTACCGCCATACCAATACCAAGAATAATACCTGCAATACCCGGAAGTGTAAGAGTAAGATCATATACACTTACAAGGAATAAAACAAGTGATGTATAGATAATCAGTGATAATGTTGCAACAAGTCCAGGAATTCTGAACATAACAATCATGAATAAGCAAAGTAATGCAAGACCTATAGCAGCAGCAATTAAACTTGTCTTGATTGCTGCATGTCCAAGCTGTGCGCCAACAATGTTAGAGCTTACTTCCTCAAGTGTAAGAGGAATTGAACCAACTCTGATATATGTTGCAAGGTTATCTGCCTCATCGAACGATTCCATATCTGTGATAGTTGCTGTACCACCTGATATAGCTGTCTTAACGTTAGGTGCACTTACAACTTCTCCGTCATATACAATATATATTCTGTTACCAATATTAGCTGATGTTGCATCATAGAATTTAGTAGCACCATCATCTGTAAATGTAAGCTGAACACCATAAGGTGTATCATCTGTGCTGTTAGTATCAGTGTAAGCCTGTGCAGCCTTTACATCTGAACCTGTAAGAAGTGGTGTATAATCATTGCCCTGTGAGAATGCTGTATATCCTGTAGAATCAAGAAATTCCAATGAACCTGGTGTACCAAGTTCCTTAAGAATCTCATTAGCATCTGTTACTCCAGGAATCTCAACAGTGATTCTGTTGTCACCTTCCTTATAAACCTGTGACTCTGTACTCTTTCCTTCTACTCGCTTCTGAAGCTTGTAGATAGTATCCTCTACATCCTGTGATGTAAAGTTATCTTCCTTAATCTGGTATGTGATACTTACACCACCGGCAAGATCAAGACCAAGATCTATATCGTAAGTGCTTCCGTATCCCTTTCCATTAAGTCCGAAAAATGCTGTTAATACAAGTCCAACCAGTAAAACAGCAACGATTATTGAATAAATAATCTTCTTAGGTAAACTGTACTTCATGTTAAAAACTCTCCCTTTTACTTATTCTTCCTCAGCCATGGCTGCACGAATCATTATTGCACATTCTATACGCTTTTTCTGAAGTTCACATCCAACATCATACGCATCATTAATGTTACCATGGAAGTTATATGAGTTAGCTGCACAACCACCACTGCAATAGAATTTTGCAAAACAATTCTTACATTTTTCCTTTGAATAGACATTGCTATTCTTAAACATATCTCTGATGTCCGGTCTTACTATTCCATCATCGACATTACCCATAAGGAAATCTTCATTGCCAACAAACTGATGACATGGGTAGAAATCTCCCCAAGGTGTAACTGCAAGATACTCACAGCCTGAACCACATCCTGACAATCTCTTGGCAACACATGGACCACCATTAATATCTATCATAAAGTGGAAGAAATTAAAGCCTTTACCAGCTTTCTTTCGCTTAATGATTTCTTTCGCAAGAATATCATACTGTTCACAAAGGAACGGAATATCCTCTTCTCTTATGGCATAGGAATCTGTTGGCTGCGCAACAACAGGTTCAACAGAAATCTGCTCAAATCCTTCATCAGCAAGATGAAGAACATCTTCTGAAAAATCCAGATTATTATGTGTAAATGTACCTCTTACATAATAATTCATCTGATTTCTGCTCTCTGCCACTTTCTTGAACTTAGGCATTATAATGTCATATGAGCTTCCATGATTGTTTCTTGTAGGACGCATAAGGTCGTTAATCTCCTTACGTCCATCAATACTAAGAACAATATTGCTCATTTCCTTATTGGCGAAATCAAGAATCTCGTCATTAAGAAGAATACCATTAGTCGTAAGTGTAAATCTGAACTTCTTATTATTAGCCTCTTCTATGCTTCTTCCGTATTCAACAAGCTGTTTAACAACTTCAAAATTCATAGTTGGCTCTCCACCAAAGAAATCAACCTCAAGATTCTTTCTTGAACCTGAATTGGCAACAAGGAAATCAAGTGCCTTCTTTCCTACCTCATAGCTCATAAGAGCTCTTCTTCCATGATATTCACCTTCTTCAGCAAAACAATATTTACATGCAAGGTTACAATCATGTGCTATGTGAAGACATAACGCTTTAACAACTGTAGGTCTGTCCTTAAAGTTATCAATATATGGTTCATATATATCTTCTGTAAAGAGCTGGCCTGCTTCCTTAAGTTCGCCAATCTCTTCATATGCCTCTTTAATATCCTGAACAGAATATCTGTCTCTAAGTGCATCTGTAATCTGCTCAAGAGTATTATTCTCATAAAGTCCTATAATATCGTATACCATGTCATCAACAACATGCACAGAACCGCTGTTGACATCTAATACGATGTTATAACCATTATTCTTATACTGATGTATCATTAAAAAGCCTCCAAACCGTAAATGTTCTCTATACATTTACGAAAAATAAGAGAGTGCAGAATAGTTCGACACTCTCTTACTAAAAATACTAGTTATTCTTATTCTCACAGCTCTGGTTACCAACTGTGCAAGATGTCTTACATGCTGACTGGCATGATGTCTGGCACTCGCCACATCCGCCGTGCTTCATTGTATCCTTTAATACGCGGTTGCTGATTGTCTTAATATGTTTCACGACAATACCTCCTTCATATATTCAAATTATATCGTATTATATCATGTACCAGTCTTATTTTCAATCATTTATTCTAAAGATTTGTTCAGATAATTATTCTTCTTTAAAAAGTCTTTTCGCAATTTTTATGTATTTTGCATTAAATACAGCTACTTTTCTTATGTTATTACATAAATTATTGTTTTATATTATTAAGATATGCTATGTATTAATATAGGAGATTATTATGTTTACATCTAAAGATTTAAAGAAGCTTATTATTCCTCTGATATTTGAACAGCTGCTGGCTGTCAGCGTAGGCTTTGTTGATACATTCATGGTATCAATAGCAGGAGAGGCGGCAGTTTCAGGTGTCGCACTTGTTGATAATATAAGCAACCTGCTTATTCAGATATTATCAGCTCTCGCAACCGGAGGTGCTGTTGTATGCAGCCAGTATCTTGGCAGCAGGAATATTAATATGTCCAAGAAATCTGCCGGGCAGCTTATATTTATTATGAGCACATTGTCATCTTTACTGATGGTTATCTCTCTCATAGGCAATCACGGTATCATCAATTTCATATTTGGCAAGATTGAAAAAGATGTATTTGAAAGTGCAAGTATATATTTCTATATAACAGCAATCTCATACCCGTTTCTTGGTGTTTATAATGCAGGTGCTGCACTTTTCAGAAGTATTGGAAACAGTAAGATAAGCATGAACACAAGCCTTATCATGAACATAATCAATATTTGTGGAAATGCTTTATTTATATTTGTATTTGATATGGGTGTTGCCGGTGTAGCCTTAGCCACTCTTATTTCGCGAATCCTATCCGCCATAATTATTATCGGACTTATGTTCAGAGCAGAATCAGCAATAAGAATAAAGACCTGCAAAGATTTTCTTCCATCGCCTTCTATCATTAAGAAGATTCTGTCTATTGGTCTTCCGAGCGGATTGGAAAACGGCATGTTCCAGATAGGTAAGCTTTCTGTTTCAAGCCTTGTTTCAACATTTGGTACTGCTGCCATCGCTGCCAACTCTGTTGCCAACTCTGTTACAATGTTTGCCAATATTCCAGGTAACGCAATTGGCATGGCAATGATTACTGTTATTGGCCAGTGTATAGGTGCAAAGAAACCTGATGAAGCCAAAAGATATGGTAAAAAACTTATGTTTATTGCATATGCAGGTATTCTTGCAACCAACATTGTAATGACAATAGTTGCTGTTCCTGTAGTAGGACTTTTCCATCTGTCACCTGAAGCAACCAAAACCGGTTTAAGCCTTATCCATTGCTTCTCAATTGTAGCAATATTCATATGGCCGCTTAGCTTTACTATGCCTAATGCTCTCCGTGCTGCCGGTGATGCCAAATACACAATGATGGTAAGCATCTTCTCTATGTGGGCATTCCGTGTAGGAAGCAGTTACCTTCTTGGTGGTACATTAGGACTTGGTGTACTAGGTGTATGGTTTGGTATGTTCATCGACTGGGGATTCCGTTCACTTGCATTCCTTATAAGATTCATCCGTGGAAAATGGACACAGAAGGCGGTTATATGATGATAATTATATGACAGTCTGATGTCTGTGAACTGCCTCTTAACACCGGATATCTACTGTCAGATAGACGACAAGTCGTCTAATTCTGGATATACAATGTCATTTGTGTGCTGAATATACTTATAAACTGTGTTAACCAGGTTATTTTACATATATTATTATGCCCTACCTATAATAACAATTAAAATGTATGATTAATAGGTAATATTTCTACTTAATTTCTTTTTAATCCAGCTTGAATAACGAAAAAGCCTATAAGATGTATGCATCTTTTACATCTTATAGGCTTTTTTAACGTTTATCTTAGTAGTTATTTATCAAAATTACCTATCAAGCACCCCATAATGCGACTACCTATAGGTATCACATCAATAAAAAAGTTCCTG
>ERZ780229.556-NODE-556-length-11709-cov-11.8_pt1 | contig 11709 bp, 13 predicted proteins | sample MGYA00510974_ERZ780229 | MGnify/ENA primary metagenome ERZ780229 (study PRJEB29588, sample SAMEA2151034) | human gut metagenome | biome: human gut; feature: human-associated habitat; material: faeces | place: Denmark | collected 2008/2010 ... | reverse complement strand
AAAGGTACGCTATTGACCCCTTTTTAACGTTTCCCAACGCATTTTTAACATTTGCAAACACTTTGTGGCACGGTTTTTGCTGGGTCGCCACTTTACCGTTTTTTAACATTTCGCCACAGACTTTGGCACGGTTTTTGCTATGGCTCACATTTAACATCTTTTGCACAAGTTTGGCACGGTTTTTGTTATGCGTGTGCGCCCGTGAAATTGTTTCACGTGGAACACTGCCACACCGATGCACGAAATAAAATATTTCACGTGGAACACAACACCAAGAGTTAAGAAAAGTTAAAACGAAAATAATTTGTGCGCTTATGCTTGTATGTTAGAAAAATGTTGTATCTTTGCAGTGTTCAATTAAACGATTTGAAATTATGAAAGAGTTACTACAACATTTCAGAGAGCAACCGAAAGAAGCAATTAAAGAAGTTGCAATGTGTGTTATGATTTTCGCCGTATGTGGTGCGATGTTGTTTTTATCTGCAATCTTGCAGGGCTGCACCGTTTCAAAGGGCACAACGGTACGGGGCAAGGCTACGATAATCACAACCGATACAACGGTAGTGAAACACAACGGTACGTTGAAATTCAAAAAGTCTATGTTTAACAATTAAAAGTTTACTACAATGGAAGAAAAAAGAAACGCATTTGACGAGTTTTCGTTTGCCGCTTTGTCGGCGTTGGGTAGCCTTATGGCGTGTAATGAAGTTTGCCGCAACCAACGGGCAGTTATGAAAATAAACCGCTTTCGTGCGTGGCTTATGGACTTGAAGCCGCAAGCCAACCCCGAACCGAACTTGCCGTTTGACGGTGAACCGCAAGGACAGACAGCCGAATAACAAATAACAAGAAGTTTAACAATTAAAAGATTACTACAATGAAAAGTTTTGCAAGTAAATTTAACAAGACCACGTTTGGCATTGACACAACCGATTTTCAGTACGCCAAGTTAGCCGATATTTTCAATTCTGAAAATGAGGGCGGCAAAGATGTGGTACACAAAATCAATGGGCTTTATGTCCACAAATCACAGCTAGGCGACAGCCCCGTAATTATCGATGAGGAAAACAAACGGCTGGTGAACCTACCAAGCCACACCGCCGAAACGGTGCGTGAAATACTTGCCGATGATGAGGCAGTACAAACTATCAAAGACGGCAAAGTCGGGTACACGATTTACGAGTACGAGAGCCACGGCAAGAAGTGTTATTCTATTTCGTTTGTGGACTTGTAAGAGTTTGAAAAGTTATGTTTAACTTTGTAGGGGTTGCAATGTTTGTAACCCCTATTTAATATAACAGCGTATGGCAAAGTTAGGTTACAAGATTAAATTTTCAAAGTCTGTATTTGGGGCAGCCCAACGGGCGAAAATCAAAAAAGAGATATTGCAAGCCGTGGAAAGCAGCCCCGAATATAGAAAAGAGATTGCAAGGGTTTTCCAAATGGCAAACCGCCGAATACAGAATATAGAGCAAAGCGGACAACTTTCGCCAGCCGTGCAAGCGTTGAACAAAGGCGATATAAAAGGGTTTACCAAGTTTTCAATGAAAGGCGATTGGAACACCCTAAAAATTGAGTACGGCAAGGCGATTTCGTTTTTACGCCAGCCAACCAGCACGGCGCAAGGTGCAAGGCAGTACGGGCAACATTTGCAACGTATGTACGATTTAACGCCCGATGAGTATAATTTAATGGCAAGGAACTTGCAAGGCAAGTTAAGCAGCGTTTCAGATAGTGATTTCGTGGAACGGTATTTGATGCGGTACAAGGATTTCACGGGCGAAATGGAGCAAAGCGCAAGCGATATAAGCACCCAAATAGAAAGTGAAGCGCAAAGCATATCACGGGCGATTGATGCAGAGATAGAGAGGCAAGCAAATGAGGTAGCCGACCAAATGGATGATATGCAAAACGATATAGAACGGATATTGCGCAACTTTAATAAGTTTGGGTTATGAAAAAAATACCTTTTGAGTTACAAGAAAGAATAAACAGCCCGACCGAAATAAACGAAATACTGAAAGCCGCCGTAAACGAAAAAAACATTATCGGAAACAGCAAGGGCGAAAGGTTTTACAATATCCCGTGCGCCTTTGATATTGAAACAACAAGTTTTTACCGTGATACGGACGGACGGGCGTACACATACGAGCAAATGCAGCGTATGCAGGACGGGAACGGGCGCAAGGCGAAATTAGAGAAAGCCGCAATAATGTACGTTTGGCAGTTTGGCATAAACGGATATACGATAATGGGGCGCACGTGGGGCGAATTTGTTACGATGATGCAGACCGTTAGCGAGGTTTTGCAACTGAATGACAAATTGCGCCTTATTGTGTATGTGCATAACCTTTCATACGAATTTCAGTTTTTGCGCAAGTGGTTTGAGTGGCAACGGGTTTTTAGTATTGATTTGCGCAAACCGATTTACGCAATAACAACGGGCAACATTGAGTTTAGATGCAGTTATTTGCTTTCGGGTTATTCACTTGCAAAGTTGGGCGAGCAACTTATGAAATACAAGTGCGCAAAAGCCGTTGGCGATTTGGACTACCAGCAAATAAGGCACAGCGAAACGCCGCTAACTGATGCGGAAATACACTACTGCATAAACGATATTAAAGTAGTGATGTGCTACATACAAGAACGTATCGAGGAAAGCAAGGGGATAACGCACATACCGATAACAAAGACGGGGTTTGTGCGCAAGTATTGCCGTGCGCATTGTTTGCGTGAAAAAAGCGATGCAGGAAAGACCGTACCAAATTGGGATTACGTAAATTTGATGCAGGAACTACAAATTACGGGTATGAATGAATTTAATATGCTGCAACGTGCGTTTGCAGGCGGTTTTACACACGCAAACGCCGAATATACAGACGAAATAATGTATGACGTGGATAGTTACGACTTTACAAGCAGTTACCCGTATGTAATGATAGCGGAAAAATATCCGATGTCGCAAGGCGTTGCAATCACGGTTAAGAGTATGGCGCAATTTGAGTTTTTAATATCAAAGTATTGTTGCGTGTTCGATATTGAGTTTACCAACATATTTGCCAGTGAAACGCAAGACAACCCGATTTCGGCAAGCAAATGTTTTGTGAAAGAAAACCCGTGCGAAAATAACGGGCGTATTGTGGTGGCTGCAAAAATTGCGCTGACAATTACGGACGTGGATTTCCATATAATCAAAAACTTTTATTCGTGGGAAAGTATGCGTGTGGGTGAAATGTATTGTTACAAGAAAGAGTATTTGCCGACCCCGTTTGTAAAGTCTATCCTACATTTGTACGAAAGCAAGACGAAATTAAAAGGCGTTGAGGGCAAAGAAGTGGAATATCTAAACAGCAAGGAAATGTTAAACAGTTGTTACGGTATGAGTGTTACCAACCCGTTGCGTGATGAGTTTACCTATAACGGCGAATGGGATATTAACTCAATGACAGCCGAACAAAAACAAGAACTTTTATACAAGTACAACACCAACAAAAACCGTTTCTTGTTTTACCCGTGGGGCATTTTTGTAACCGCATACGCACGGTGCAACCTTTTCACGGGCATACACGAAGCAAAAGACGATTACATATACAGCGACACCGACAGCATTAAAATAATGAACGGCAAAGCGCATGAAGCGTATTTCAAGGCTTATAATATGCAGGTGCAAATGAAATTGCGTGCCGCCTGCAAGTACCACGGTTTGCCGTTTTCGCTTTGCGAGCCTCAAACGATAAAAGGCATAACAAAGACTTTGGGCGTTTGGGATTTCGAGGGTACATATACAAGGTTTAAGACGCTGGGAGCTAAACGGTATATGGTGCAAGAACCGAACGCCCTCAAAGCAAACGGACGGGCATACGATTTCAGTTTAACCGTTTCGGGTGTGAACAAAAAAGCCGCTATTCCCTACCTTATTGAAAAGTACGGGGAAAACGGTATCTTTGACGCTTTCACTAATTATCTGGACATACCGCCGCAAGCAACGGGCAAGAACATACATACGTACATAGACTACGAGATACAAGGCGAAATAACCGACTACAAAGGCAGCACGGCGCATTACAACGAACGCACCGGCGTACATTTAGAGCCGACCGGATACAGCCTTTCCCTTTCGGTTATGTACATAAACTATTTGCGAGGTATTAAATTTAAGGACTAAAATAAAAGAGTTATGACAACAAGAAAGACAAAGACAGACAAGCCGAAATTTTACGACTTGAAAGCGATTTTAAGCAAGAACGCCGATTATAATGTTATATTTGGCGAACGGTCAAACGGCAAGACTTATGCAGCCTTAAAATATGGTTTGGAAAACTATATCAAGACGGGCAAGCAAATGGCGTATATACGCCGATGGCGTGAGGACTTACGGGGCAAACGTGCCGAAAGTCTGTTTGCAAATCACGTGGCAAACGGGCTTATTGAGGAACTGACAGAGGGCAAATTTAACGAAGTGTTCTATATGTCGAACAAATGGTTTTTGTCGTACTACGATGCAGAGAAAAACAAGCGGACACCCGACCCGACCCCGTTTTGTTACGGGTTTTGCCTTTCAGAGCAGGAACACGAAAAAAGTAGCAGTTACCCGAATGTTACAACGATTGTGTTTGATGAGTTTTTGACACGGCGGTATTATTTGCCCGATGAGTTTATGTTGTTTATGAACCTTTTGAGTACGATAATACGCCAGCGCAACGATGTTAAGGTTTTTATGCTGGGGAACACGGTAAACAAGTTTTGCCCGTACTTTACGGAAATGGGTTTGAAGCAAGTGCCTTTCATGGAGCAGGGAACGATAGATATATACCGCTTTGGCGAACACGGCGCAATAGTGGCGGTTGAGTATTGCAGCACGATAGTACAACACAAAGCCAGCAACAAGTATTTTTGTTTCGATAACCAAAACTTGCAGATGATTACGGGCGGTAAATGGGAACTTGCAGTATATCCGCATTTGCCGTGCAAGTACAAGCCGCAAGATGTGTTGTTTGTGTACTATATCAAGTTTAACGATGTTGTTTTGCAAGGCAACATTATACAGGTAGGCAACGAATGTTTCACGTACATACACGCAAAGACAACCCCGATAAAAGATGAGGAAAACAGCCTTATTTATTCGCTTGAAATGAACGGCAAACCGAACTACAAACGCAAGTTGTTAAGTACGGCAAGTTACGTGGAACAACAAGTCGCACGGTTTTTCGCAATAGACAAAGTTTTCTACCAAGACAACGAAGTCGGCGAAATAGTACGCAATTATTTAATTACGAGCGCAAAGACAAACATTGTTTCGCTTAAATGAAAATAACGGCGGTTTGGTGCAAATTTCGTGCCGAACCGCACGTTTTACGAAATAAATAACTACCTTTGCAATAGGAACTAAAAATTTATTGATATGGACACAAATACTATTATTCAAATCATTTCAAGTTTGGGTTTTCCTATTGTGATGTGTGGTGCATTGTTTTGGTATATGGTGAAACAAAGGCAGGCGCACCAAGAAGAAACGGAACACCTAAAAGATACGATTGCGGAAAATACGAAAGTGTTAGCCGAATTAACAACGCTTATTAAAGTTTTGACAGATGAAAAGGAAAGATAACATTTACAAGTTGTACCAGCAACAAGTAAGGGACAAAGACACCGCCGTAACCGAATTTATTGCAAACACGTTGGCGAAAACTCAAAGTATGTTTGCTTATGAGGGTTTGCCCGACAGCATACCGCAAAAAGAATTGGAGCGGCTTTTGCAGACAACGGGCAACGCCTTTGTTACCAGCGTGGACGGGGTTTTGTATGCGCTTTCGGGCGGCAAAGGCGGCGAACCCGATGTTTACGGGCGTGCAACGCTTTACACAGTGGCGAACCCTGCATTAAAGTTAAACAAAACCTACGATATTCAGAAAGACGGGGTTTTGATTGAGAATGACAGCAACGGCGAAAGCCTTTTGCCGCTTATTGGGCGGTATGCCGTTTTGCATACTGACGGGCTTATTTCGTTGAACACGGCAAGCATTTTGACCCGTATCACAATGCTTATAAGTGCCAGCGATGACAAGACGAAACAAAGTGCCGATGAGTTTTTGCGCAAGATACAGGACGGCGAATTTTCAATTATCGGGGAAAACGCTTTTTTCAAAGGCGTAAATATGCAGACCGCACCGACCACAAACAGCGTGTATATTACACAACTTATTGAACTGATACAATACTACAAAGCGAGTATGTACAACGAATTGGGGTTAAACGCAAATTATAATATGAAGCGTGAACGGCTCAATTTGGGCGAGGTATCAATGAATGTGGACGTACTTTTGCCGTATGTGGATAATATGCTAAAAGAAAGACAAAATGCAGTTGAGAAAATTAACGAAATGTTCGATACCGAAATTTCGGTTAAACTTGCTTCAAGTTGGGGTTTGGAAAGGGATAATTACAACGCTTTGGCGGCTGATTTGGAAACGGCAAAGGAAAACCCCGACCCGACAGACGAACCCGACCCGACAGAGGAAACAACCGAAACAGACGGAAACGGAACGGAAACAGACGGGAACGATACCGAAACAGAGGAAACCGAAGAAACAGAGGAAACCGAAGAAACAGAGGAAACCGAAGAAACGGACGGAAACGACACGGAAACAGAGGAAACAGAGGAAACAGAAGAAACAGACGAAAACAAAGATAAACAATGAAATACAGCGAACTATTTACAAAGGGTAACGGGATATTCGCAACGGTTTTCAAGACTGAATATCCGACAGAGTACGCCGCAATTTTCGGCGATACCGACCCGACCAAGTTAGACGCTTACGCCTTACTGATGTACGGCGGCAAGACCGTTGTAAACAGCATAACCAGCGACAACGCAAGCGATGTTGTTTCGGCGGTGATTGCGGTAAACGTGCAAGGCTGGGAACGTGAAGCGGCGGCGATGTTAGCCGACTACGATGTACTTACACCCGTCACGGGGCAAGTTGAACGGACGGAAACCGTAACTTTGCAGGAAAGCACCGGCAACACCGAAACGGGCGCAAACAAGGCGTTTAATGACACCGATTTTTCAGACAGCGACCGAAAGACCGCAAACGATGAGAGAAACCGCACAGAGGAACGCCAAACGACCGAAACCAGCAAAGGAACGGGCGCAAGCAAATCAATTTCGACCGAAATTGCAAAAGAATTGCAGTTAAGGCGTGATAATTGGAGAAAAAACATTATCTTTGCACTTGTAAGAGAGATAACAACGAGTATTTACGAATAACTAATTTAATTTTTAGCAATATGAACGTAAAACAGATTTACCAGATTATTAACAGCGTTTCAAGTGAAGTGCTGGGAAAGACTGACATTGTGCAGGACGATTTAACGGGAATTGTGGATTTAGGCACGGAAGTGTTTAACCAAAATGCAGTGGATAATTACGTAAAATCACTTGTAAACCATATCGGCAAAGTGATTTTCGTAAACCGACCTTATGCGGGCAAAGTGCCGAGCGTTTTAATGGATGCGTGGGAGTTCGGCAGCGTATTGGAAAAAATAAGTGCCGATGTACCCGAAGCCGAGGAAAACGACACGTGGGATTTGACGGACGGGCAGACCTATTCGCAAGACGTGTTCCACAAACCGACCGTTACCGCAAAGTTTTTCAACTCAAAGGTTACGTTTGAAGTGCCCGTATCAATCACCGAAAGGCAGGTTAAGGAAAGTTTCAGCAACGCCGCACAACTTAACGGCTTTATTTCGATGATTTATGCAGCCGTTGAAAAGTCAATGACTATCAAAGCCGATGCGCTGATAATGCGTACAATTAACAATATGATTGCGGAAACGGTTTTGGCTGATGCGCAAGCGTTTGGCGGTACGGCAGGCAACTTAACCAATGCCGACCTTTCCAAAGCAAGCACTGCAAGATGTGTGAACCTTTTGAAGTTGTACAATGACAAGTATTTCCCTGCAACACCTGGAACGGGCGATGGCGAACCGACCCCGAACCCTGACGCACTGACAGCGGCAAAGGCGATAACCGACCCCGATTTCATTCGCTTTGCATCTTACGTTATGGGTACGTATGCCGACCGTCTGCAAAGCATTTCGACCGTGTTCAATGTTGGCGGCAAGGAACGGTTTACGCCGAAAGATATGTTACACGTTGTACTTTTGTCCGACTTTGCAAAGGCAGCGCAAACCTATCTTTATTCCGACACGTTTAACCGTGGCGATGTGCTTTTGCCACAAGCCGAAACCGTACCTTTTTGGCAGGGTAGCGGAAAGAACTACGATTTCGCCAACACGGGGCATATCAATGTTAAGGAAAGCGGCGGCAAAGCCGTTGAAATTACGGGCGTGTTGGGCGTAATGTTCGACCGTGATGCGTTGGGCGTTTGCAATCTTGACAGACGGGTAACAACGAACTACAACGCAAAGGCAGAGTTTTTCAACAACTATTACAAGTTTGACGCAGGGTATTTCAACGATACAAACGAAAACTTTGTAGTATTCTTTATCAAGTAACTTGATAGGTATTAGATTGTTTAACTTTGGGCGGTGTGGGTGCAGGTGAAAGCGCACCGCACCGCCTTTTTTCTTTGCAGATATGACAACGATAAACTTTTATTCATACAACGGACACCCGAACACGGTAAACAAGCAGTTGGGCGACTTTACGGCGATTGAGGGCGATTTGCGGCAAACTTTCGATGTTTTGCGCCCGACCGTAACACTACGAAAGCAACCCCGACCGACTTTCAATTATTGTTACATTCCCGATTTGGGGCGTTATTATTTCGTGGATAGGGTAAGTTTTGAGGGAAACAACGCCTACGAACTTTCGTTGCGTGTAGATGTGCTTAAAACCTACGAAAGCGAAATTTTGGCGGCAACGGGGCGTGTATCTGAAAGCGACAACCCCGACCCATATATTTCAAACCGTGAAACGGTGTACAAGCGCACCCCGAATTTCGAGAAAGTGCCGTTTGCTGAAACGGGGCTTTTGAATGAAAACGGGGGTATCATTATGGTAACTTTGAAAGGAACAACCGAAAATTAAAAGAGTATGGCAGTAATTGTAAATATACCTAACGCACACGATGATAACAGCCAGTGGAACGCAAGCGGCGGTTATTGGGATATAAACGTAAGAACGAATGACGGTTATTTGTTTGTAGGCGATGTTAAGGCGGTTTACACCAATACAAGCGGCTACCCGAAAAGCGTTGTTTTGGATATGAACGGCGCAAAGGTTTGGGCATTTGGTGAGTTGTCCGACACCGATGCGGACACGGAAATAACTATCACGGGAAACACCCGAAGCGAAAACGATTTGGAAGTTATAAACAACATACCGAACACGACCGCAACGGGCGAAAAGTCGGGAAATTGGGCGGCAAGTGTAACATTAACCGCAAATGAGGGTTTTAAGATAACCAGCGCACAAGTAGAGTTTATGGGTATGTTCGGCACCGAAACCGCCGATATGACAATAAGCGAGGACGGCAAAACGGCGAGTTGGAGTAATGATGATTTTCAAACAAACAGCGGCGTAACTCTTACGGGCGAAACAGCCAGCGAGGGAACACCCGAACTTAATGTTACGAACAACATAACGGGCAGCGGCGTAACCGAACAACATACGTTTGACGGGGAAACGGCAACTTTCACCGTTACGGGGCAATACCCCCCGAACAAAGTGCGTTTCTTTGACCTCAAAGCGAGTTACACGAACAAGGCAGGAACAACGACCAAAACGCCGTTTGTGGTGCAGGATTTGGAATACAGCCAACAAGCAACGTTAACCGTTACCGACATAGACCCGACAAAGCCCGTAACGCTTACGGGTAGTTACGATGATGTGGTAGAAATTTCTACAAACCTATCAAATTGCACCGCTAACGAGGACTTGCCGCAATATGTGAAAGACGGGGAAACGGTAAATGTTACATTAACGGCAAACGATGGTACAGAATTTGACACCGAACAAAGTACACCGCAATTCTATTACAGGAACGCAAGCGGCTTCGCTCAAACGCAAGACCTTACGATTTCAAGTGATAAAAAGACGGCAACGGGAAGCATACAAATAAACACTAATTGGAGCGATTTTGCAGTTATTGGCAGTGCGTACCCCGTGGCGGTAGTCGGCGAGCAGTACGGCGCAATAAACGTGTATTTGGTAACGCTTGATGAGCTGACAGAGTTTAGCGGCAAACGATTTTTCAAAGAAACGGGAACAGACCCAGGCACGGGCGCACCCATATACGAAAACATAGATTTGGGCGCATACGTGAACAAAATACGCCGTGTTTACACCAACATAGCGGCAAGCAGCACCGATGTAATACGATGCGGCAACTACAATACGGGCGTATCTTGCCACCAGCCAGCGCAAGACAAAATAACACTTGATTTCGGCACGGCGGTAGTACCGGCGCACAATGAGGACAACACCGACTACGAAAGCGAAATACAAATCTTTTTGCCGTTTGCAGGCTTTGTTACACTCAATACCGATTATGCAGGCAAAACGATAGCTTTGCAGTACGTTATAAACGTGGTAACGGGCAACGGGGTTGCGCTTTTGTCCTGCAATGGCGTTGTATTTCAAGTTGAGGAAATAGAACCAAGCAGCGAAATAATATACCTTTCACCAAGCACCCAAGTTAAAACCGTGGGCGGCGATGATTGGAACGAAATGTTATATTACGGCTTAGAACCTTACATTTACTGCAAGTGGTACGAGAGCGCAAGCAACGGGCGAAACAATGACAGACAAACGGGCATTTTAGGCGATTTCAGAGGGTTTAATGTGTTCGATGATGTTACACCCATACACACCGCCGAAATGCTTGCAGAGGAACAAGAAATGATATATGCGGCTTTGTCTGACGGCGTTTATATTGAGTAACTGCAAGGCAGGATAAAAAGAAAGGCGGCAACTTGATTGTTACCGCCTTTTCTTTTGCTTGCTGATTGTTATTTGTCCTGCAATGTTTCAACGCCCGTTAAACCGATATACAAGTTTGTGGGGTAACATTCGCAAAAGGTTTTGAAACGCCCGATAAGTTTTTCAGCGGCGATAAAGTCATACGCTTGATTTTTGCGGGCGACTTCTTTTGCAAACTTGTTGCGTGTATCACGGTTAAACACGATTTGATTTTCCAAAATATCACACCCCGTTTGCAGGCTTTCGGCGATGCTTTCCAAACTTGTACGAATTTCGGGCGCATTTACCGCCAAAAATTCAACGTGTTTCTTAGTCTGCAATAACATTTCTTGCAATGCGTTTAACACTTTCTGATTTTGATAAAGTAAATCGGTTGTTTTCATTTTTATAAAGTATTTAATTGTTTAACACGCTGCAAAGTTAAACAATTTATTTCACCTGCAAGCGGTTGGCGTGTTATTTTGTGTTAAATTATTCTTTTAACTTTGTTTAACAATGTGTTCCACGTGAAACATTTTATTTCGTGCATCGGTGTGGCAGTGTTCCACGTGAAACAATTTCACGGGCGCACACGCATAACAAAAACCGTGCCAAACTTGTGCAAAAGATGTTAAATGTGAGCCATAGCAAAAACCGTGCCAAAGTCTGTGGCGAAATGTTAAAAAACGGTAAAGTGGCGACCCAGCAAAAACCGTGCCACAAAGTGTTTGCAAATGTTAAAAATGCGTTGGGAAACGTTAAAAAGGGGTCAATAGCGTACCTTT
>ERZ780229.555-NODE-555-length-11730-cov-1.53585_pt1 | contig 11730 bp, 6 predicted proteins | sample MGYA00510974_ERZ780229 | MGnify/ENA primary metagenome ERZ780229 (study PRJEB29588, sample SAMEA2151034) | human gut metagenome | biome: human gut; feature: human-associated habitat; material: faeces | place: Denmark | collected 2008/2010 ... | reverse complement strand
ACTTTAGTCTTTGTTTTCTTTAATTACAGGACTAAAAGTAGGAGATTTTTGACTTCTAAGTTGCTATCTATAAGATTTTTACTTTTGCAATTCTATTTTGAGAGGGCCTCTTCAGGGATATCTTCTCCTGCATTTTTGAAAGAGAACCGAAACAATCTAGTCACCAACCGGTTCTAATTTCAACCCGTTTTACCACTATCTGCACTTATTTTCCATCGGGAAAAGGAATCACTTCTCCGGTAGCCTTCAACGAAGGTCTTTGTGCATCCCTTTCTCTTAAATAATCAGACAGTTCGGCAGCCAGCTCTTTCACCTTGTCCGGCATAGCCTGTGCCAGGTCATGCTGTTCGCCTATATCCTCCTTTACATTATAAAGCCGGAGCTGACGTGTTTCCCATGTATAAATAAGATGATAATCTCCTTTCATTATAGCCGAATAGGCACCGTATCCTTCTTTCAAGTTCTGCGACTCTCCCCAAAGATTCGGGAAATGCCATATCAGCACACGGTCTTTTCTCGTTTCCGGATGCTTCAAAACGTCGGCAAAACTGACTCCGTCTACCACCTGATGAGTTTTATATTTCTTCACTCCTGCCATCTCGAGTATCGTAGGATAAAAGTCTTCGATTATCACCCGCTGATCACATTCCGTATTGGGCTTGGTCACTCCCGGCCAGTAAACCATCATCGGCTCCCGAACTCCTCCCATAAATGCAGAGCCCTTTCCTCCACGGGCCGGATAATTCTGATCATGATTGGGTATGCCTTGACGTATATAACCTAACCCTTGTCCTCCATTATCCGACATAAAAAGCAGAATCGTATTCTTAGCGACTTCAGAATTTTTTTGTAAATAATCGAGAATATCTCCCAGACTCTTATCCATACCTTCCACCAAAGCCGCATATTTGGCTTCGCTTTCATTCAATCCGGTCTTCAGTTGTTCATCGTATTTTCCCCGATACTTGTCGCTGAAACGTTTATCATCGTCGTAAGGTGTATGAACGGCATAGTGCGACATATACAGATAAAAAGGCTTGTTCATCTTTACAGCCTTTTCCATTTCTGTCAATGCCTCCCGCGTCAACGCTTCTGTTATAAAGATATCCTGCCCGTAATACTTTTCCAGTCCCTGTACGGCAAAGCGGGAACCTTCGCCAAAGTTCTTTGTTCCCAGATAACTTCCCGGAGCACCATTAGCCCCTCCAGCTATATTTACATCGAACCCCATGTTAATCGGATTTGCCCCCGGCGTAGTTCTTGCCCCAAAATGAGCTTTTCCACAATGAATGGTCCAATAACCATTTTCCTTAAGAATTTGAGGAAGTGACGTGATAGCTGTAGAATTGTTTATCTTTCCCTCCGTAGAATCAGGCTGGATGCCATTAAAATTCCATTCTGGAAGAGCTATTACATCGCTGGATTCATCGGTCTTTTCATTCAGTTCCAGCGTCCAGTTCGTTACTCTGTGGCGTGAAGCATTCATTCCCGACATCAAACTACATCTTGTGGGAGAAGAAATGGCACAGGCATAAGCCTCGGTAAAACGTACTCCCATCTGCGCCATCCGTTCCATATTAGGTGTATGAAAACGTTTATTAAGCGGTGTCAGTTCATCATTATAGAAAGGGACAGAAGTATCTTGCCAACCCATATCGTCGACTAAAAACATTATAATGTTAGGATGCTGAGATGTTTGCGAATAAATAGAAACAGGTATCGACAAGAAATCTCGTACAAATGGAATAACGTGTTTTCTCATAGAAAATAATGTTTTAACAAGTATAAATTTAGTTTAGTACACAAAAGTAATCTAAATCTGTCAACTCATACAGACACTCCTCATAATATTCATTAAAATCAGACTATCCTTTTAAAATTTCCTCCTGCTGCAGATCGCTTCATCTACCCCATACAACTCTTACTATTATTTTTAGAAACACGACGACAGATCTTTGCAATAAAGTTCCGTAACAACTTTATTACAGGGCTCAAAGCTAGTTTAAAATAAATTTCACTTTACAGAAGCAGAGTTTCATATCCGTCTAATCATTTGTACGAGATTTCCTGCAACTATCGTATTCGATTCAACATCATGAATAACAACGCTAACCGCTCCAACTACAGCATTCTCTCCTACTGTAAAATTCGGAAGAATAGATGCACCAGCTCCTGTTCGACACTATCCCTGTCAACGTAACATTCGCAGTGCCGTTTTGCCATTAGTTACCAATAAATCAATTCGGACTCACGTTAATTTAAGTTATCATTTTAATTTTTCTAATATTTCTTTTGTTTGAGGATTGCTAGGACGGAAGGCATCGATATTCATAAGTTTGCCATCCTTGTCGTATAAAAGGAATCTTGGAATAGCAGTAATGTTTAACCTGCTTGATATCTCATTGTTTTTATTGAGCCATTGATTCCCATACAAATTCATGTCGTCTATTTTCTTTTTCCAACTCTTCTCATTTCTATCTATGGATATGGACAGGAACTTTACAGCTGGATTTTTTAACTCTTTTTCCAGTGTTTGCAAATGAGGAATCTCTTTACAACACGGAACACACCACGATGCCCAAATATCAATGTATACATAATACCCCTTGAATTCTTCGAACGTATGTTCTTTACCTTCAGAATCGTAAAAGGTTATGTCGGGAAATGGAGCCCCGTCGATCGTATATTTTTTTTTCTTGAAGTCATTTATATATTCTTCAGAAAGACTGTATTTATGGATGCATTTTTCCAGAATGGACAATCCTTTTGAAAAATCCTTATTGTAGTCGTAAGATGAGATATAGTTCCTCAGAAGATATTCCGCTACACTTTCTTGCAGATTTTTGTCTTCTATTTTTTCGTATGTATAATCCAGTTTTTCTTCAAAACTCATCCCTTTAGGTAGGTGCTCACAGAAAAACATCGGTGTTTCATTAAAGCATATCGCATATTTGTTAGCCAATAAGATTATTGCATCTTTTGCTTCATTGTCTAATCTTCGGGGAATGGCCTTCCCGTCTCTTCTGTACATAAACTGGATAGCTTTTATTGATTTTGACTTTTCTATAAAGTTCCAGATTCGTGCATATAACTCTACATCTTTTGAAGGCTTATATTGAACTAAAACTTTGTTTAAGATGCTGTCATATTGATTTATAAGTTCCAAAGGGTTTTCAGATAAGGAAGTGCTGGCCCATACTTTCTTATTAATAGTATGTGCCTGATTATAATATTCTGCAAGGAAGGCATTGTCATTGTCAAAACCATACAATATCTTTTCATTGTCTACTTGTATGTCAAGGTTGTACGTACGGATGGAATCGGGCATATACAACGGAATGGAGAAAGGATATTTGTTGGAATCCTCTTTCCTGACAATAATGTTAAGCTTATAAAATCCGTTATTGACCGATGAAAGTTTTATCTTAAACACATTATTATTATTTTGGACAGGAGTATATGATGTGTTTTTCATCATCATATTTTTAATAGTCATCTCATGTATACTATCAGTATTATTTTTTACAATTATACGTCCTGTAACGGTCAACTGTGCATTTAGAGTACAAGCATAAATCAAAGCTAATAGAATAGCAATCTGTAGTTTCATGATTCAATTGATAATAAAATATTGATTTATAACAACATAAATGGAGGTATGCCTTGTAAAGGGCATACCTCCATTAAAGATGAAAAGAGCTAGTTTTTGTATCTTATATCAGAAATCTTGTCTGTACACTGCTTAAACTCGTATTTAGGCTCAAATTTGTCACTCGTCAGATCGTTTACGCTGTAGATATATACGTTTCCACGTTTTGTATCACTGCTGTAAGTACCTACGTATAAATCTTTATTAGCATCATTATAACCTATACAAGTAATTTCCTCATTAGGATAAGAAATGATAGGTTTGGTTGGCAATTGAGGTGATGCATTAAAAAGGTAGTAAGCGTACAAGCCTCCTCCAATACCATAAAAAGCGACCTGATTATTTTTGGCCAACGTCGCCCTGGTCCCTTGACTGGGAATAGGATCTCCTTCCGATACATTATATGAATGTAAGTTCGTTTGCTGATACTTCACATAAAATTCATCATCAAAAGCAGATGTAAGTGTGTATTGTGAAACTTTTGTAGGGTCGCTTTTACTTCTGGTTGTTACATAGATGGTGCTACTACTACTTGTGTCAAGGATTATCATAAGTATATCTTCGTCCTTGAGTAAGTCTCCGGAAGTACCTCTCATATCTGAAGAACGAGCCTGGAATGTGATGATTTCAGAGTCACTATAATTAACGAAAACCGGAGCCGATGTTTTTGAGTTTATGCTAGCGATGTAGGTATACCCTGGTATAACGTCTTCATAACTTTGCTGATAAAAATCGTAAGGATATTCGTACAGATACCAATAAGCCTTTTGGAAATGGATGGAATGTTTGGAGTTGGCATCATATACAAAGGGATATGATGCATATCCGTCATTCGAGATGAAATGAGTAGCCTTGAAATTGCTGAAGACTGAAGAATATTCAGACGAGGATATGATTTCGAAAGTGGTAGAGTTTACAAAGAAACATTTGTCTTCCAAGGCAACAATCATTATCGGAGTTTGTGAAAAAGGGCTGGTTGAAGCATTGGTACGGTCGGCACCTATAAGCTTTGTCATTTGGATATCAGGATTCATCAGCTCCAGACAATGTTCTTCTACCTTGTACTCCATTCCGGATGCAATATCTTCCGAAGTCAAGTCCTTGATAAATCCCAGATTGCCTTTTCCGTCTTCCGAGTTGGCAATAACCAGTATTCCTTTTTCAAAATAGTCGTTTACATTTACCTGATATTCCATTACATCTCCAACCAAGTCATCGGTAACGGTAAGATGTATGTAATATGTACCTTTCTTTTCGAAAGAATAGTGCAGTATCGGTTCGGTACTGATTTTGGTAAGTTCACCCTTTTCTCCTGAAGTGCTATTATATTCGCCCACAGACCATTCATATTTTAAGTCTTTGGACGTAGCTTTTACCTGTGGGTCTATTACCAGAGGTTCTGTTCCGAAATAGATATTGTAAACAGGCATCTCTTCAGAATCGCTGCCTTCTATTGACAGTTCCGGCAGCAGATTATTTGCGTCTTGCGAATCATCATTGATACACGATGTGAAGGCAAAGAATAAAAAAACGATGTATATTATATTTTTCATATCTTTATTATTTTATGACTGTTGGATTCAAATTACATTGGAGACGGTTTGGCCCATCCTTCAATGGCCGACGGGTCATGTTCCTCATAATATTCATACAGAGGAATCAGTACATATTTGTTCAGGAAACTCGAATACATAATCAACGGTCCCTGAAAATCTGATGCATTGGTGAAATAATCACCGTATGTTGTTACCATCTCGTCTATGACAGTGGGATTGACATCTTTCATTGCATAGAAAAGCTCAAAGAATTTTTGTGCCACATCATATCTGTAAGCCGGCATTGCCCATGATACCCACCAGCTAGGAGCATATTCAGGATGTATGTCTGAATATGTGATGCTGAATTTGTTTTGACCCACTACGGCAAGATCTTCCGATTCTTTTAGAACCAAGTTTAAAGTGAATTCCTTTTGCTGCAATTCAGGGTCATTGTTGCGCAGGAGTGTAATCTTGACTTTGGTCTCAACCCCATTGGCCGGGATATACATTGATTCATGGTCTATGGTATAATGTACTCCTTCCTGCATGGTAGTTCCTTCATCTGGTTCAAGCGTGAAGGCACGTGCTTTGTCAGAAGGCATTCCCATCAGTTTTACCGGTAGCTCTATAACGTATTGTGTGGCGATATCGAATCCGAAACTATAGGTAACGGATGTTGCCACTTCATCGTTGTCATTGATATATTCCATGAACGCAGAATCTTTCTGGGTAGTATCATAGAGCTGATAGTCTTCATTTGTGCAGGCTGTCGCTGCTATGCACAATAGAGTGAGCAAGGCTTGTTTGATATATGTTGTTTTCATACTATACTGCATTTACTTGTTGTCAATTTCTATATTCATATTCACTGTCTGGTATCGGAACTACATAATATGTATCACTAGCCGGCAATACACGATTGAGGCTGTTGCATACGATATCTTTTTTCAAGCGTTTCATATTATACCATATTTGACCTTCGCCAAAGAGTTCCTTACAGTATTCATTGTATATGTTTTCTTTGGTAAGCTGTTTGCCCTGAGCAGCAAATCCTCTTAATCCGCGTGAAGTAAGTTCTTCATCGAAGTAGCTGACAGCCTGGTCGTAGTTTGTGTCAAGGAGAGCTTCTGCGGCAATCAGATACATTTCAGAAACATGCATGAGGGTAAATCCGGAATATCTCTCATCCCATCCGCTTGGAGCACTTTCGCCAGATAATGTATAGTAATCTATGATTTTTCTCCAAAGACTATTGTTTACTTGTTGCATACGATAATCGGCAGCAGTATTGTCATTATCCAATGCATAGATATCTTCAAAAGTCTGCAAGTATCCTCCCCCAGATGATTCAAAGTAAGGAGAGAATGATACGAATGAGGTCTGGTTAAATATAAGGGTACGAACCGATTCAAGGTATGAGCTGGAGTAAACTCCGAATATTGTTTCTTTTTCAGACAACTTTCCGGCCAAATAATCTGCCATTTCCTGTCTGTATGCCAGTGGAAATTTTCCGCTCTTTATCACTTTCTCTGCGTAAATGGCTGCATTGGCCATATCACCTCTCATCCAATATACTCGTGCCTTAAGTCCCCATACGGCGTAGAGATTGAAATGGGTATTACGGTAGTTCAGGAAGTTACGCAGATTATTGTCGGTTCTCGGATAGTCCATACTGTTTTCTTCATCGGCTAGGAGACTTTCAGCTTCGTTCAGGTCGTTGAGAATCTTTTCATATACTTCTCCCACTTTATAAAAAGGTTTCACGTCGTATGAATAAGTTTCTACGTAAGGAATTCCTTCTTTGGTTTCGTCGGTAGGAGCGAACAGACGCAAAAGGTCAAAATGCAGGAATGCCCTCATGGCCAGCATTTCACCTCTATAATAATTGTATAGGGTCATGGAGTTTCTTCCTTCCAGATTCTTAAGAATATTATTTATGTATCCGATATTCTTGTATGCTTCTTCCCACATGTTTGCAATCACTTCCTTTACAGCATCGGCTTCGTAGTCAAGTTCAGAAAGGGGCTGTCCTATTTCTTCCTGATCCTGGTAACATGCAAGATTCTGGGCAAGCACCTCAGTAAATCCCCAATACATGAAGCGTCCGTATGAATAGGTATTTTGAAGCTCACCGTAAACTCCGTATATGGCATCTTCAAATCCTTGCGCATCTTTAAACTGCTCGTTTTCTACCTTTTCAGATTTGGGGCGTACATCCAGAAAATCATCGCATGCATTGAAAAGGAGCAAAGAACATAATCCGTAACAAATGTATATTAGTTTTTTCATCTTATTCATGTTTTAAAGTGTAATATTGAATGACATATTAATGCTGCGGCTATAAGGATAAGAGGTACCTCTTTCATAGCGTACAGTTGACAGACGGAATAAGTCTGAGGCTCCAAGAGTCAGTCTCAAGCGTTGTATTCCCCATGACTGGATCAAAGATTGTGGAAACTCATAGGCTAAGTTAATGCTCGACAGCCATATTTCATTCTCGTTTTCAACAAACCGACTGGAGTGTACAAACTGTTGTCCACCGGTTGCACTGAGGTTCAGGTAAGGCACCAAATCACCCGGCTGTTTCCACCTTTCAGTGAAAGCTCTTACATCTGCATTATAGCGTGGATTGATGTTTTCAATCTTTTCTGCACGGGTTGAGTTATAGATGTCTCCTCCGAAGGTATAGCTGAAGTTAATACCCAAATAGAAATTCTTATACATGAAGTCTGTTGAGAAGTTACCTTCAACACCCGGATTGGTATCTCCTACTACAACTTTATCTTTTACGTCATATGTATAAGTATAGCTACCATCTTTCTTAATGTATATTTCTTTTCCAGACGCAGGATCGATACCAGCAGAACGTACGGCATAGATCGCTGTAGGTGAACCACCCTCTTCATAAAGTATGCGTGGAACAGATTCATCAGATACAGCATTGTTTTCATCATTTTTACGCTGCAATGCTTCAGAAATGTTCTTGATAACAGTTTTCGAATGAAGTCCGTTTACAGAAACAGTCCAACTGAAGTCTTTAGTAACGATAGGTTTACCCCATACGGCAAATTCAATACCATTGCTTTCCTGTGCACCGAAGTTATCTTTTACAGTGCTGGCTCCGGATGATGGAGGCAATGATATATCGATAAGCATATCATCAGTATATTCATTGTAGTAATCAAAGTTGACATTTAAGCGTTCGCCAAAGAATGAAGAGGTAACACCTATATTCAGTTTCTTGGTAGTCTGCCAGGTCAGATCCGGATTAGGCATGACCATAGGCACTGCTCCTACACCTCCAAGATGGATATTGCTAATATAATACTTATAGGTAGAAATAGCCTGATATGGTGAGAATTTTACGCTACCTGTATATCCATAACTTCCTCTTAGACGTAACATATCTACCCATCCCAGTTGTTTAATAACGTTTTCGTTATGTAAGTTATATCCGGCTCCTACTGACCAAAACGGTGCATATTTGTTATTTTCTCCAAACTTGGAAGAACCAGATAGACGGTATGAGCCATCAATGATGTAGCGGTTTTTCCATGTAAAGTTTGCTGCAGCGAAGGCACCTACGCTGGTAGCAAGGTCTTCACTACCGTATGGAGTCGTATCAGAATAAGATGCGGCATATCCGAAATCGGTCAGATTATCGGATAAGAAACCTGAAGCAATGCTCGTACGTGAAGAGCTGTCCTGCTTTTTGATTTCACCTCCCACGTTCAATGTAAACAATGTACCGTCATTATCGAAGCTGTGTATCCAGTTACCTACTACCTTGAACGAATAATTATTTTCGTCATTGTTGGTTAATGTATATTTTCCTTTTTTCAACGGATCTGTTACGTCTTTGAACTGCATAGAAAGTGGGGATACAAAATCATCTACTGTACCCTTTGCCGTGAGTAATGAACCTTGTGCAGTAATGAACAAATTCGGTTTGAAGTTATAACGTGCACTTAAAGACAGGTCCTGTGTACGAGTTTCTTGAGTAGAGAAGCTGCTTAATGAAGCCTCATAAAGAGGGTTAATCATATCCCATGACAATAATGAACGGAGCTCTCCGTTTTCATCGTAAGGAGAATCGTAAGGATTCATTTGCAACCATGTGTCATAACTCCCGTACTTGGAGTTACGGATATTAGTTTGCTGATGGCTGGCTCTTAGGGTAAGTACCAGTTTTTCTTTAAGACGGTATGCTAAATATACATCAAGACCGTAAATTTTTCGTCCATCATCTTTCATTACCCCATTATTGTTTGTAAGGTTTCCGGTTATATTATATTCAATACCTCCCCCTCTACCAGATATAGATAGCGAATGGGTTTGGGAGAATCCGGTACGTATAGGTTTTGTTTTCCAATCTGTATTGATACCTTTACTGACTAATGCTAATTTTTCATAATAGGTCTTATCCATACTTCCGGTACTACTATCGTATAGTCCTGCTAGTCTTTCAAGTTCAAGCTTCTGTTGTGAATTACACAAGTCGTAACTTGAAAGATCTGCAAAACTAAAATCGGGAGTGAATGTGTAGCGAATACGTACAGGTGCTTGTGTTACTCTTTTACGTTCAATTACAATCACGCCGTTTGCAGCATTCTCACCATATAGTGCGGTAGCTGAAGCGTCTTTGAGGATATCCACACGTTCTATATCGTACATATTAATATCATACAAATCTTGTAATGTAGATTCTACTCCATCTATAACTACTAGTGGAGCATTTAAGCCTGCTTCGTTGTCAGTAGCCAATGATGTTGTACTACGTATTACAAGGTCAGGTATATTATTAGGGTTAGACCCCATAGCATTATTTTTGTTTATTTTAATAGATGGGTCTATTGAAGATAATGCTTGTAATACATTATTCGGAGATATATTCAACAATTGCTCTGAAGTAACAGTTCGTGCAGCACCCGTAAATGTTTGTTTAGAGCGTGTGAAAAAACCATTAACCACAACTTCATCCATTACTTCGGCGTCTTCTTTCAGCTCAATTTTTATTTCATTTCCCTTCGGACTGATTACTTGTTCGCTGTAACCGACAAATGAGAACTTAAGCTGTGCACCACGTGGTATGTTTACACTGAATTCTCCATCCATATTTGTTACCACACCAGTAATCATTTCTCCATCTTTTATCACAGATACGTTGGCACCAATTATAGGTTCACCACTGCGCTCATCTATTACGATACCTTTTATTTCACCAGCCTGTGTGACAGGAGAGATCACAATAGTGTTATCTTTTAAAGTTGCATAAAGCCCTGTATTCTTAAGACACTGTTTTACGGCCTTAAGAACGTCCATATTTTTCACATTGATGCTGACAGACGGTATATTGGCAATATCTTCCTCATTATAAATAAGTTTCATACCCGTTTCATTCTCAATAGTAGACAACACTTTTTCCAGTTGAGTGTTTTCTAATTGTAAAGTTATTCTTTTTACATTCTGGGCCATAGTGTCACCTAAAGTTACAGCACCCAAAAGCAAACACGCAAAAAGCTTTTTTCTAAAGCCCGTTTTCCTGCTTTGTCGCAGGAAAAGATACTCTCTATTTTTCATATCAATCTGTATAAAATTAATTATTACCGTACTATCTCAAATTGCATCAATAAATAAAACAACTAAAGTCTTAACATAACCTGAAACATTAGTTTATGTAAAATTGTCATCAATATCTGTAACAAGCTAACCTCTCTCATTTAACGAGGTTATATCATTCACATTCTATAAACAACAAAAAACTTCTTTTTGTAAAATACATTAAAATTAACCACTAATTAAAAAATTTTTCATCATCATATTGCGCGCAAAATTATAAATATTTTTTATAATCCATGTAATAATGTCAACATTTTTGCCAAAAAATCATCTTTTTAATATTATAAACCTTATTAAACTTTCAAAAATCCGCTTTATCAGTTAAAGTAAAATTGAGAACAATCTTTATTACACGCTCTTCATTTATACTCTTTTTTATATATCATTTATATATTTAACAATCAATAAAGAACATTACTATCCGCTAAAAACCAAAAATATTTTTCTTTGAAATTATTGAATTACAATTCATTATAAGAAATTTAGTTGAACAACAATTTGAAATCATAACTTTCTTGGATAGCTATAAATTTCTTCGCACCGTCAAAAAAATATGCCGACAATCGGTACGTTAAGCCTCTTACTTGATGGAATCAATTTTTCACTTTGATATTCGGCCAGCTATTCAATCGTGGTAAGCATTCAAACAAATGCATCTTTTATACCTTGAGATTTGATAATTGCTTTGTAATAGCGAATGCAATTGTTATTAAATAGACTAGAATTTAAAGAATTGGAATGACAGGTATAACAAAAGGTGCTTTCCGTTGAAACCATACCTACAACAAACAAGTGTAAGTTATTTAACCGATTAATACTGCACAAAATGTTCCGTTGATAGCTATCCCCTCTATAAGAAAGAGTCCTTATGGACCGAATCACAGCGTGCCGAAATCCTCTTCAGAGAATATCCCGATTAAAGAA
>ERZ780229.540-NODE-540-length-11968-cov-1.65475_pt1 | contig 11968 bp, 7 predicted proteins | sample MGYA00510974_ERZ780229 | MGnify/ENA primary metagenome ERZ780229 (study PRJEB29588, sample SAMEA2151034) | human gut metagenome | biome: human gut; feature: human-associated habitat; material: faeces | place: Denmark | collected 2008/2010 ... | reverse complement strand
GGACTGTGACGGTAAAACAGACACTCGCCGACCGTTTCTTCGAGCGTTTAAACAGAGTTTATCAGCGCGTGCTTCATTTCAGTCTGGCCCATGTATGGGGAACTATTTCTGTAGCTTTCATAGCTTTGCTGCTTTCGTTGCTGCTGTTTACGAAATTGGGTGCCGAATTTATCCCGACGCTGGATGAAGGAGACTTTGCCATGCAGATGACTCTTCCGGCCGGCAGTTCACTGAGTCAGAGCATCAAGCTTTCACTCGAGGCGGAAAAGAGATTGAAAGAACGTTTTCCGGAAATTAAACATGTAGTAGCCAAGATTGGTACCGCAGAAGTGCCGACCGATCCGATGGCGGTAGAAGATGCGGATGTGATGATTGTGATGAAGCCTTTCAACGAATGGACTTCTGCTTCGAGCCGTGCGGAAATGGTGGAAAAAATGAAAGCATGTCTGGATTCGGTGAAAGGTGCAGAATTCAACTTCAGTCAGCCTATCCAGCTTCGTTTCAATGAATTGATGACAGGTGCCAAGGCTGATATTGCAATCAAACTTTATGGAGAAGATATGACTGAATTATACGATAAAGCCCGTGAGGCTGCTAAATATGTAGAAAAGGTACCGGGAGCATCCGATGTGCTGGTAGAACAGGCTATGGGATTACCTCAGCTGCTGGTTCATTTCGACCGTGCCAAGATTGCCCGCTACGGTATCGATATAGAAGAATTGAATGCCGTTATCCGTACAGCCTATGCAGGTGAAACGGCAGGTGTCGTTTTCGAAAATGAACGACGTTTCGATCTTGTAGTTCGTCTGGATAAGAATAAAGTAAGCGATTTCAATATCGATAAGTTGTTTGTCCGTACCAAAGACAATATTCAGCTTCCAGTAAGTGAAGTGGCCAGCATCGAACTGGTAAACGGTCCGCTCCAGATAAACCGTGACGCAACTAAACGACGCGTAGTCATTGGTGTGAACGTTCGTGATGCTGATATCCAGCAGGTGGTTCAGCAAATCAAGGAATCGCTCGATAAGAATGTCAAGTTAAAACCGGGTTATTACTTTGAATACGGTGGACAGTTCGAGAATTTGCAGAATGCTATCAGTACCCTGACGGTAGTTATCCCTATCGCCCTGATGCTGATCCTGCTGTTGCTGTTCTTTGCATTCAGGAGTGTTATCTATTCACTGGTTGTCTTCTCTACCGTACCTCTTTCACTGATTGGTGGTATCGTAGCCCTGTGGCTGCGTGGATTGCCCTTCAGTATCTCGGCAGGTGTAGGTTTTATCGCACTCTTCGGTGTGGCTGTATTGAACGGTATCTTGATGATTAACCACTTCAACGACATACGTAAGCGGAACCAGTATCATTTGTGTACCGACCGTATCATTGCAGAGGGTTGTCCGCACTTGCTTCGCCCTGTCTTCCTGACCGGACTGGTGGCTTCACTGGGCTTTGTGCCGATGGCTATTGCAAAATCTGCCGGTGCCGAGGTACAGCGTCCGCTGGCTACCGTAGTGATTGGTGGACTGATTGTCTCGACTATATTGACCCTGATTATCATTCCAGTTTTCTATCGGTTGGTGAACAGTATCGCCGTAAGACAATTGCGTAGAAGAAACCGTTTGTCTTTGCGTAAAGCTGCTATGGTAATTGCTTTGCTTGTAGCCTTTGTACCTGCCGTACAGGCTCAGCAGCGCATAACGCTGGAACAAGCTATCGAAACAGCTATGACTAACCATTCACGTCTGAAAATGGCAGAATCTGAGATTGAGCGGGCACGTGCCTCGAAAGGAGAGGCATGGGACGGAGGAAGTACTTCTTTCAGCTACTCTTGGGGACAGTTGAACGGTGCCGAACGAAATGACAATGAATTGTCTGTAGAACAATCCATCGGTTCTCTGCTGACTCCTTTCTACAAGAATGCGTTGGCTAATACGCAAATCAGCAAGGGAGAAAGCTATCGTGACATGGTGAAAAAAGAAATCACGGCAGAAGTGAAGCGAGCATGGGCCTATTACCAATATGCTTATCAGTTGAATACCTTGTATAGTGGACAGAAGGAACTGGCCGAACGACTGAAGAACAGCGGGGAGCAGCGTTATGCTCAAGGCGATATCGATCTGGCCGAACGCAATATGATGACAGCACTGGCGGCCGACTTGTATACGCGCTGGATGGAATCTTCGGAAGAACTGACACTGGCCGGACGTCGGTTTACATGGGCTTGCTATAGCAATCAGGTTCTGCTGCCTGCCGATACGTCGCTGGCAGTCATGCCGATACAGACAGATGGTCTGTCGTTGTCTTCCCGTCATTTGAACTACTTTGAGGCTCAGGTGCAAGAGAAAAAGAATTTGCTGAAGATAGAACGTAGCCGTTTCTTCCCGGAATTTTCTGTAGGCTATGTGCGCCAGAAGATAGCACCGCTTACCGGATTGAACTCATGGATGGTGGGAGTATCGTTCCCGGTGCTGTTCTTTCCGCAGCATAGTCGTACCAAACAGGCTCACATCAATTTGCGGATAGCCAACTGGGAGGCAGAAGACAACCGTCGCCAGTTGTCGAATAAGGTTAGTGAATTGCAGAGCCAGCTGGTTCGTCAGCGTGAGCGACTGACTTACTATCAGGATGCGGCTATCAAGGAAGCAGAAGCTTTGCAAAACAGCGCACTGAAGAAATTCCAGGCAAACGAAACCAATATCAGTGAATTTATCCAGAGCCTGAATGCTGCCCGTGAAATCAAACGAGGATATATCGAAACGGTTTATGCCTATAACATTACCGTACTCGAACTGGAACTTTATACCGAATGAATTAACGACCCTATACCAACTTTAAAAACTTAGAGAAAATGAATAAAATAAATCTGATGAAACAACGAATGATTTACTTGATGCTCGTGTTAATGGCAGTATCTTGTTCAAGTCCTTCGAGTCAGCAAACCACCGAATCTCCTGATACGATACAAACGGCAACAGACAGCATTTCAATGTCTGAAGTAGATGGCGTAAGCGGAGCTACCAATGTAGCCAATCCGCCATCGTTCAACGGTATCATCATGATGCCTCCTCAAAACCATGTGACAGTAACATTAGGTATGGGAGGTTCCGTACACGATGTGCATATCCTGCCGGGCAAGTATGTACGCAAGGGCGAAGTAATCCTGACTTTGTCGAATCCGGCTTTCATCGAGCTCCAGCAGTCTTACCTCGACGCTGCGGCTCAGACCGAATATTTGAAGAAAGAATATGAACGTCAGCAGAAACTGGTTTCCGGTGAATCGGCTTCACTGAAGCGTATGCAGCAAAGCAAGGCCGACTATCTTTCTATGAAGAGTAAGATGGAAGCGGCTGCTGCACAGCTTACGTTGTTGGGTATTGATACCTCTACGCTGCTTCAAAAGGGTATTTGCACTTATCTGGAAGTGCGGGCTCCCCGGAACGGTTATGTGACCAATATGGATGTTAATGCCGGAAAGTATTTTGCGGCAGGCGATCCGGTGTGTGATGTCATCGATAAAAGCAAGCCCATGTTGCAGTTGACTGCTTACGAAAAAGACCTGGACAAGCTACAGCCGAATACACAATTCACATTCAAAGTGAACGGAATGCCTGACACAACGTTTACGGCCGAACTGGTTTCAGTCGACCAGATGGTAGACAACGTGAATCGTTCCATCAAAGTTTATGCACGTATCCTGCAAGCCTATCCGAATTTCCGTCCGGGAATGTATGTGGCCGCCAAGATAACGGATAAAAAACACTAACTTTGTTGCATGAAGTTGTTTCACATCCATAAGAGATTTTTTCTGATGCTGAACGCCATCTCTATCCTGGTGGCGTTCCTTATGCATCTGCCCGAACTGATTGCACTTTCCGATCCTGTGGCAGACGGTCGTTTGTTTCCGGATGTTTATTGGGTGAATGTGAGTTCCGAAATACTGTTTACTTATATTTCTATCCTGCTGCTCTTTTTCCTGAATATCAGACTGATGATACCGACTCATCCGGCAGCAGACTTAGGATGGAAAAGAGTTGCGATAACTTTTGTAATCACCTTGGTGGCATGTAACCTGTTGGGAAAAGGTTTTGTGTATCTTCACCAGCATTTCGATGTACCTGCCATTACTGCCATGTTGCATCATTATCTACATCCTTTAAGAGATATTCTGATAGCCTGCATCGTGACCGGCACTTGTTATCTGGATTACCAGAACCAGCGTAGTCGGAGAATGCTGCTTGAGAATGAACAGTTGCGTACGGAAAATCTCGTCAATCAGTACGAAGCCTTGAAGAGCCAGCTTAATCCGCACATGCTCTTCAATTCGTTGAATACATTATATTCACTCATCAGGGAGTCGCCCGATAAGGCACAGAACTATCTTCAGGAACTTTCTCGGGTGATGCGTTATACCTTGCATGACAATCTTTCGCATACGGTAGCCTTAAACGAAGAAATGAGTTTTGTGCGTTCGTACATCTATTTGTTGCAGATGCGTTACGAAGACAACCTGAACTTCGATATTGATATTCCACAGGAGCTGTTGCAACGACAAGTTCCTCCCATGGCAGTGCAGATGCTGGTGGAAAATGCGGTAAAGCACAACGAAATCAGCAACCGAAACCCTCTTACCATTCGCATCTACGCTGAAGGAAAAGACCTTTGTGTCAGCAATCGCATTCAACCGAAACTGTCGGACAGTAGCAGTACCTGTATCGGACTGGCCAACTTGTCGAAGCGGTATCAGTTGCTCTTTAAACGGGATATTACCATCGAGGAAAATGAAAAGACTTTTAAAGTAACTTTGCCACTGATATGAAAACCCTGATTATAGAAGATGAAAAAGCGGCTCTCCGTAACCTGAAGGCAGCCATGAAAGAAGTCGATGCTGACTTTGAGATTGTAGGTGAAACAGACAGTGTGACAGGAACATTGGAATGGTTTGCCTCTCACCCCATGCCCGAGCTGGTCTTTATGGACATTCATCTGGCCGATGGCTCAGCTTTCGGTATCTTCGATCATACCGACATTACCTGCCCTATCATCTTTACTACCGCTTACGATGAATATGCATTACAGGCGTTTCGTGTAAACAGTATCGCCTACCTGCTGAAACCTATCAGCAGTTCCGATTTACAAAAGGCCATCGATAAGTTGAAAATATTGGGAGGAACGACTACTCAACCTACTGTTGACTTTCAGGCCGTAATGCGTGCGCTGAAAAAAGAAGAGAATTATAAGACTCATTTTCTGGTACCCGTAAAGGGTGACCGTTTCATACCCGTGAGCGTAGAGCAAATTTCTTATTTTTATATCGATGGAGGGGCAGTCAAGGCGGTTACGCAAGCTGCTGAAACATTCGATTTTCAGCAAACACTGGATGAACTGGCCGAAGTACTCAATCCCCGACAGTTTTTCCGTGCCAACCGTCAGTATATCATTGCCCATAAAGCTGTGACCAGTGTCAGTCTGTGGTTTGGCGGACGCATGGCCGTACAGCTTGCTCCTCCAACCGGCGAAAAAGTAATCATCAGCAAAGCTCGTGTTCCGGCTTTCAAGGATTGGTTCTAACCGTAAGAATAAAAAATCACCACCGGTTATTTGATAAACAGGAATCAATTCTGTTATATTCAAATAATCGGTGATGATTGATAAAACTGTTATTTATAGAATTTCGACATCGGATAAATGCCGGCAGGATAACTTGTCTTGTTTTCGATGTTTTTCACCAGTTTGGGAGTTTCACCGCTACAGTCGTACACCAGTACGTTATTACCCTTCGAAATAGTAGTTTCGTAATATTCGTCCGAAACAGCCACATAAATATATTGCTTATCCGGATCGGCCACCGCATTACAGTTAAGGAACTTTGCGTTGGGAGCATCCTTGGTCAAGTCGATAAAGTTTTCGTCTACTTTCCAGGTCTTGAGCGAAATACGGCTGACACTTGTCTTTCCCGCGCAGAAATAAACATAATCTCCCGCAAGCGTGATACCGGAAGTATTCGAGAATTCGGCAGAAATATCGGCTACTACCTGCTTTTCCTTAACGATTTGCCATGTATCGAGGTTGATAAACATAAAGTTACTCTTGTTCTTTGCCCCCGAGCGTCCGCAAGTTGCAAGAAGAATTTCCCGTTCACCTGTCCGGCAGATACCACTGATAAACTCTCCTTTAAGGTTTTCGAGGATACGAGTTGCCTTCAGTTCTCCCTTCTTAAATTCCAGCAGTCGGGTGCTGGCCCAGAAACCTCCTCCACCTGTGTATACACAATCGCCGATGACCATCATACCGCGGGTAGAAGCAACAGCCTCGATGGTATTACCCTGATTACCGAAATGATAAGAATCTTCTATGATATTCAGCTTTCCGGTTGTACTATCGAAATGAAGCAGTGTCTTCTGGTCGGAGAAGAAAATATTTTTTTCATCCACCACAACGATATTTCTCAAGGGAGTACCTAAAGGAATAAATTCATCCTTATCCAACGAACCTACCGGACGAGGATATTTGAATTCGCTGAACTTGAAAGCCTTTTCTTTCTTTAAGGTCACAGCATCAGCGATGACCAGGGTTCCGTCGCCTTCGTTCTCCTGATAGACATCATGATTGGTGCTCAGGATATATAGCTTTCCGTTGTACATGTAGAGGTCCTGTGCCTGATGTCCGAAAGCAGTTCCGTTCACTTTCTGGTATACATTCTCTTCCACTTCGCCTTCGGGAGTAATGTAAGTGAGTGAACTGTTTTCTATGGCAGCTCCCTGATTGAGAATCAGTACTCCGTTCGGATCGGCATATCCGCCCAGTATTTGGGGAGGATTTTGGTCGGTGGTAGGAGGTTGTGTACTGGGGTCTCCCGATTTATCCGAACAACCGGAAAAAATCATCAGTCCGCACAATGCTGGAAGAATAAAATTGCTTATGTATTTCATTATTCAAATATTAGAAGTTAGTGTTTATTTTTTAGGAGCAAAGAAAAATCCTGCCGGGAAATTGGTATAGTTCTCATATTTGGCAACAGGTGTTTCCGCGCTCTTGTCGAAGTTGAACGCCCAGATCTGGTTTTGGGTGAACAGAGGGTATGCCTTGATAGAATTGATATATACATACTTGGTAACCGGATGAATACCCAGTCCGTTGTATAGCAAGCCTGCATTCTTATCCAGTGTAGAGATATCCACCAAATTAGTTTCAGCATCCAGACCTGAATCAGCCTTCAGGCTTTCATCGTCATTAAATTTGAGGCGATAGATGGTCGTACCGTCGGCATAATAAACATCCGTACCGTTGGCAACAAACGCTACACCCGAGCTTCCGGCAGACGGCTTTACACTGATCTTACGCTGAATCATCTTTTTGGTTTCGAGATTGAACTTGCTGACAGCCGTTTTTCCAAATCCGAATGTCATTACCCAGATATTTCCGTCTTCGGCAGCTTGAATACCTAATACCTGAGTAATACTTATTTCTGTTCTATACGGGAAATTTATTTTGGTAACACTGTCCTTATCCGAAGAGATTTCGAGAATGCAACCTAATGCCCCTGTCTTATACGTGTATACCTTGCCGTTCATGGTAACGAACTGGCTTTTGGGAGCGCCGGATGTACCTTCCACTGTTGTCAGTTTCTTTGTTTTCGTATCCAGTCTGTGGATACCTTTGTTGTCGCGGATGTAAACATGTTCTTCGTCGAGTACGGCAATATGTGTAGGCCAGTCGAGTTCCGGAAGATCTTCCTTGCTAAATGCCATTTCCTTTTTCAGTGTCTTTGCGTTTACGACAATCAGCATACCGTCGTTTTCGAACTTCTTTCCTACCGCATTTACATCACCGTTCTGAGTAATGATGTAAATCTTGTCGCCATAGAAAGCCATATCCTGCGCTACATTACCCAGTTCCGATCCGTTGACCGTTTTGTAAGCATCGTCGAAGACATAGCCGTCGGCTGTGACATACGTAAGCGAACCGTTTTCGGTTGTCATGTTTCCTTCATTCAGCACGAAGGTACCGTTCACGTCGTCGAAGAAGTTCAGACAGCAAAGCGTTACCTCTTTCGATACCTTCTGTGTATCTTCTCCCGTAGCCGTAATCGTCAGTTTCGCTTTCGAAACAGCATTGGCTGTAGCCTTTACGTTGATATACTTGCCGCTTTCATCTATTTCGGCTGTCCATCCTTCCGGCAACGTACTGGTAGTAACCGACTTGATGTTCTTTGCATTATATTCAATTTTGAAAACCTGGTCGGGTGAAACAAACAGCGGATTGATTCCATCCATTTCGGTTACCAGCTCAAATTCCGGTGCCGGTGCAATGGTTTCCTTACTGTCTTTGCTACAACTGCCGACAAACAAGCTGACAGTCAGTAAAAGTATCCCCCAAAGGATGTTTGTCTTCATAAATTTGGTCTTTTTCATTGCTTAAAAGTTTTTAGTAGGTTGATTATTTGTTTTTGATAGTTTTGCTTTCTATGGTAACATTGGTCAGATGCAAATCGACTACCCCCATGACTTCCGTCGAGCATTCTCCCAGCCATCCGTTTTCCTGATTGATACCGGTATGGATACGTACGAAGTCTACACCCGGAAGATGCACCGCCTTACCTTTGGAGTCGACCGCCCAGTCGATGTCGAAAGCCGCATTTTCATTCAGTTCGTTGTCGGCATAGCCGTAAGCAAAGCGGTAAAGCACATAATACGTACCTTTTCCACTCTGGTCCACTCCGTTCTGAGGCAGGCGAGTTCCGGTAAACGTCATCTTGTCTTCTTTGATCCATTTGGGATAATACGACTGCAAGTGAGCGAAGTTCATCGCCTTGTAACCACTGCCTCCCTGATTATCCTCCCAGCGGATATACTGCTCGGTAGGCGCTCCCGGTTCCTTTGAGGGACGGTAATAGGTTATTTCATAGTTCAGTACGGTTTTCGTATCGTTGCCTGCCTGAGCAGCCAAGTCAAGCCACGATTCCTCAGGATAAGAGCTTCCGGCTATTTCGTACCATCCGTCGTCGGGCAGTCCGTTGCGGTTTTCGTCGTAGCATACCTGAATGACACCGGGTTCACAGCTTCCGTATTCCGATGCCCCGTTGGCATAAAACGCATTACCCAGTACACGGAAGTCACACAGTCCGGCCTTGTTTTCGATGGTATGGTCGAAGCCCACCACGATGTATCCGCCGAAACCTCCCAGCGAAACCATTCCCATTTTATTATTTCCGATAGCTTCCAGCGCCTTACGGTTCATATCTTCCTGCGTATCTCCTTCCTTATATTCGGGGAGCTGATTGGTAAACTGCCCTACAGCCGGACGGTAGTCGAGGACACGCGTCACGTAAGGCGTTTTTTCGCCTGTGGTAACAGGCATTTCCGGTTCATTTTTGTCACTGCTGCACGATGTGAAGCCACCGGCAGCCAGTGCGACAAGCAAGGCGCCCGTCAGCTGAACCTGATGTAATGTGAACCTTTTCATCTTTTGAAACGGTTTAAGTATTGGTTAATAAAATCTTTCTGTCGAAAAGGCTATATGTGCGGGAATATCGCCGGTACGGACTTTCCACTGGAGCTTGCCTGCCGGTGAAAAACAGTATAAATACCCCGGAGTGACATAGTTTGTGGCATCGCATACATAAATTTCCTTTGTTTCCGGATTGATGGCAAGCCCGTAAGGAATGGTGATATTCTTTTCCGTTCCGTCGGTAATGAAGTTGCGTGAAATAATTTCCTGCTTCTCCGTGTCGTAAACGGCGTACGAAACCTGGTTCTTCCCCGTATTGTAATTCCATTCGGTACTGATGGTATACAGCAGGTTCTCGTCCATGCACATTTCGCTAGCGGCGATACCCAGTCTGCCGGTTACTTTTTCCGTGCGGGAGTCGACGACATAAATGTCGGAGCCGATGCCGTAATAATCTCCGCGCGAACTGACATAAATGCGTCCCTGCTTATCCATTTCCATGCGATGCAGGTTGATAGCCACATCAATCGTGTTGACTACCTGAAACGACTGGAGGTCGACTACCGAAACGGTACGGTCGTAATTGGGAAAACGATACCCGCCGGAATTGGCCACATACAGCCGGCCGTTGTTGATAACCATTTCCTCCGGTTGATAGCCTACTACCACCTCCCGCGTGATCTGAAGCGTTTCAAGGTCGATTTCCACTACCTTTCCCGGACGCGCGTTCGGGTCAATCTGTACCGGACCGGCGTACGAACTGACATACGCCTTGTCGCCGTTGAAAACAATGTAGCGGCAGTTAGGAATAGTCACGCTGCCGATATGCTCTGCCGTGTGCACATTCATCACCTCCACAAAGTTGGAACAGTTTACTACCACATACAGCCGATTGCCGTAAATGCCGATGTCGTTGCCCACATCGCCAAGTTCCTTCACCACATTGGGGTTCCGTTCCGGATAAATGTTGCGAAAATAGCTTCCCGTACGTGCGTCAAAATGATCGATCGTACACTTGTTGCTTCCCATATTCCCCTCATTGACGAGAAAGAATCCCTCGATAGACTGCGGGTCCGAAGGCAGGGTGACATATTCCACCTCCGAACGAATCGTCGGAAGCTCCTGACGACATCCGTTCAGAAGGCACAAAATCAGGCAGGCTGTCAGGTAAAAATAATATCTGTTCATGGTCCGAATGATTAAAAGTTATATTGAGCAATCAGCTTGAAGTTGGTGCCGGGCATCGGATAGCAGATCACCACCTCGTACTGCTGGTTCAATAAATTGTTTACTTCCAGCGTCAGCTTCAGGTCCCCCTTCCACACCTTCAGTCCTTTGGAAACCGAAAAGTCGCTGGTATACCACGGCAACTGGTAATTATAAGGGATATTGGCCTGCGAAGAATAACGTTCTCCGGTATAGATAAAGCTGTAATTTGCCTCCCACGAGCGCCATTGCAGGTTCACCACGGCCGAACCGCTGTGCCAGGGGATGTACGGAATCTGTCCTCCGTAAAACTCACTTTTAGGGTCGGTAAAGTCCTGTGCCCGCTGGTACGTATAATTGATTCGGTTGCTTATCGTCAGGTCACGCCCGATCTTCCAGCCGGTCTGAAGCGCCACGTCCACCCCTCTGATTTCCACATTGCCCAGATTGACCATCGTCCAGCGGAAGAAATTCGACGTAGGAGTGGCCACGATTTTATTCTCCACCTCGTTGTAGTACACATCCGTCTGTACTTCCAGCGAGCGCAGCCACGTATTGTTGAAGGTACGGCTGTACGTAAATCCTAAGTCGTACTGCGTAGTGAACTCAGGTTCCAGGTTGATATTTCCGATGAACGTATAATACAGGTCGTTCAGTGTAGGCATGCGGAAGATCCGTTTGTAGAAACCTCTCAGGTTGAGGCCACTTTGCGGGAAAGGCCGCCACGACACGAAAAACGAAGGAGTAAGCTTCTGCTTGTCGGGAGCAGGCGTGCCCGAGCTCGTATCGTGTACAAACGTTTCGAGCAGACTTGCCTGAAGTTCCACCTGCTTGAAGCGCATGGCCGTAGCGATGGATGCCAGCAGCGTATGCCGGCGCGGATACACAAAGTCGCGCAAGTCGGCATTCAGCAGGTTAAACTGATAATCTGCCGAAAAGCTTGCCTCCCACCATGGAAACAGATTAAATCGGTTGGCTACCGATGTGTATACTTCCTGCTGGTAATAATGGTTGTTGACATACATCAGCGACTCGTCTTTCTTAGGGTCGGCCAGATAATGCAGGTAGTCGTATGCATATTTCGCATTGGCAAGCAGGCTGTACCACTGTGTAAAGTCCTTCTTGAATGTACCCTGAGTAAAGAAATTCGTATCCCACTGGCGGTCCTCGTGCGAGAACTTATTGCGGACGATAGCTCCCGGATATCCCCGTTCCGAGTTGTACAGATAAGCTTTCGCTTTCCAGTATCCCTGATTAATTCGTCCGAACAGCCCTCCTTCCACACGCAAGGCATTCAGGTCGCCGTTCTGCCGTA
>ERZ780229.515-NODE-515-length-12458-cov-1.80174_pt1 | contig 12458 bp, 10 predicted proteins | sample MGYA00510974_ERZ780229 | MGnify/ENA primary metagenome ERZ780229 (study PRJEB29588, sample SAMEA2151034) | human gut metagenome | biome: human gut; feature: human-associated habitat; material: faeces | place: Denmark | collected 2008/2010 ... | reverse complement strand
CCGCCGTTCACAGGCCGGAATCTCAAAACTTCACCTCCGGTACGGTCTGCGCACCTTCCTCGGCCGCAAAATAGGCTTTCTGATCGAAGCCGAACATGCCGGCGATCAGGTTGGCAGGGAAGCGGCGGATCGTCACGTTATACTGCCGGGTCGCATCGTTGAAGCGTGTGCGGGCCACGGCGATCCGGTTTTCCGTTCCTTCCAGTTGGGCTTGCAGCTCCAGGAAATTCTGGTTGGCCTTCAGGTCGGGATATTGCTCCGCAACGGCGATCAGGCGCCCCAGAGCCTTCTGCTGCGCCTGCTGGAACTCGGCCAGCTTCTCGGGCGTCAGGTCCGCTGCATCCAGTTTGAACGACATGGCCTGGGCACGGGCCTCGACCACCTCGGTAAAAGTGGACTGCTCGTGCGCAGCATAGCCCTTGACGGTATTGACCAGATTGGGAATCAGGTCGGAACGACGCTGGTACTGCGCCTCGACATCGGCCCAAGTCGTATTGACGGTCTCTTCGGCCGTGACCATTCTGTTATAGGCCGAACAGGAGCCGCTGATGAACAGCACCACAAGTACGACCACTACGATCCAGATAACTTTTTTCATTTTTTCTATCGTTTTTTAGTGAATTTCCAAATTTACCAACGGGAACCGGCACCGCCGCCACCGAAGCTGCCGCCGCCGAAACCTCCACCGAAGCCGCCGCCCGAACCGTGTCCGCCGCCGAAACCTCCGATCCACATACCCCCGCCCCCGCGATGGTTGTTGTTATCGCTGCGTGCACTTCGGGACTGCCGCTTCACGACGAAACCGCATTTGCCGCAACGGTAAGTGTCTTCGAACAGGTTGTAATGGTCCGTCTGCCCGACGAGATTCCGCGATTGCAACACCAATGCGAAAGCACGACACCGGGGACAACGCCTGGAATGGTAGAATCCGACCAGCATGATGCCCAGCGGCACGAGGACGACCAGAAAGACGATCAGGAAAACCGCCCACACCGGCAAATCGTCCGCAGCCCGGAAATCGTCGTTGCCGCCCGAATCGAGCTCGCTGCCCTCGAGCACCGATGCCACGGCACGCAACCCCGCCACCATACCGGCGCTGTAATCTCCCTCCCGGAAATACGGCAGCATGTAACGCATCTGGATCCGCTTGCAAAGTGCATCGGGCAAGACGCCTTCCAGTCCCGGTCCGGTCACGAACCGCACTTCCCGGCGATCGACGACCAAGAGAATGCCCAGTCCGTTGTCCGAATCGGCGCGGCCGACACCCCATTGGGAAAAAAGCGTATGGGCGAAGGAGAAAAGATCATCTCCGCGAATATCCTCCACAGCGACCACGGCGACCTGGGCCAGCGCCCGATGCCTGAGCGAATAGCAAAGCGAGGCTATCTCGGCGACTGCCGAAGGGGAAAGAACCCCGTCGGGATTCGACGTGAACCGATAACGGTTGCCGACCTGCACGTTGGGAATCTCCTCCACACCGTACGGCCGGGCAGCCGAACCCAGAAGCGGGAACAGCATTCCGAAGCAAAATATCGTCAGAATTATTTTTTTCATCGTCCTACTAAACCTACCTAATGCAACTTATATTATATGCGCATTTCCGAAACCGGGAAGCCGTTGCCGCTTCGCAAAACGGCCTCCCCGTCGCCGGCAAATGTACGAAAAAATCCGGCCTATCTACATCGGCCGTGTCAAAATCCGGAAGCTCCAGCCCGGCATCCGCTCATCGACATGCGAGCAGAGCTGTACGCGTTCGCCCGTCAGGGCGTCCGCATAGCCTCCGGCGTAGATTCCCGTATCGAAATCGGCATGGACTTCATAAGGCGACACGTTCAACAGGGCGACTACCCGATTTTCCGGAGTTTCCCTCACGAAAGTCAGCAGGCAATCCTCGGCATTGTTGCGGATTTCGACGAAGGAGCCGCCCCGCTCCCCGGAAGCGAGAGCCGGAGCATCGTGCCGCAAAGCGATCAGCCGCCGGTAGAACTCCGTCGTTTCGTTCGGCTCGCAAGCAGGCAGCGGGTCCCGGTCGAAAAAGGCGAAAGAGTGGTCGTAACCGAACTCCTGCCCCGTGTAAACCAACGGCAGCGACTGCGGCAGCAGAAACGTCAGGGCCGTCATGACCCGCACGGCAGGCCCCAGGCGGACGAATTCGCTACCGCTCCAGGAGTTCTCGTCGTGATTCGAAGTGAACATCAGCCGCAAAGCCCAAGCCGGGACGTGCTTCCGATCGGCATAAAGATACTCCCGAATACGATCGACCCGGCACTTCTGCTGCGCCACGTCGTTCATCAGGTGATAAAGCCGCCAGGCATACGACGCGTCGAAAGCCCGGTCGAACAGGTAATCTTCCTCGGCTTCGGCCAGCAGGAACAGGTCGGGTTTCACCGCCCGCAACCGCCGTGCCGCCTCCTGCCAAAATTCGATGGGAACCAGCATCGCCATATCGCAGCGAAAACCGTCCACCCCGTGTTCCGCAAGCCAAAAACGCATGGCGTCGATCTGTCCCTGCCAGACGGCCCGATTGGTGTAATCAAGCTTGGCCGTGTCATCCCACCCGTTAGGAACGACGGGCCGGCCCGAAGCGTCCCGCTCGTACCAGTCGGCCGCGAGCCAGCGGGCATCGCGCGAAGTATGGTTGGCCACCCAATCGATCAAGACCTTCATTCCCAGGGCGTGAGCCCTCCGAACAAAAGCGTCGAAATCGGCCAGCGTCCCCAGTTCGGGATCGACGGCCCGGTAATCCCGAATCGAATAATAGGAGCCCAGCGATCCCTTGCGACCGACCTCCCCGATGGGATAATGAGGCATCAGCCAAACGGCATCGATGCCCAAATCCCGCAAAAAACCGAGCCGCTCCGCAGCGGCGGCAAGCGTTCCTTCGGGCGTCGCCTGCCGCAGATTCATCTCGTACAACACGGCATTCCGGCTCCACACAGCATTCATCATATAATCAATCGTCTCTTTTAGCGTTATAAAATACAGTAATCGCAAATATAGCAAACAAAAACCTTCCCATTCATATATTTTTTCTACCTTTGCATACCAAAATTACACGTGTACTACAAAACTATTTCGAAATGAAACGAATAAAGGCCTTCGCCCTCCTGCTCGGGGTCGTCGTTCTTGCGTCATGCGCCTCCCAGAAGCGCGTGATCTACCTGCAAGACACTCAAGCCGACGAGCAGGTCAAAATCGCCCAGGATTATCAAATACGCATCAAGCCGCTGGACCGTCTGACCGTCGTGGTCAACAGCCGGGACCCGGAACTGGCTGCGCCGTTCAATACATCGACCTCTCTCAACTCCCTGACCGGAACCCCTCTTTCGACCTATTCGTCGAACAGTGCGTCGTTACAGATCAGGACCGTCGATGAAAACGGCGACCTCGATATGCCGATCATCGGCCCCATTCAATGCAAGGGCAAGACCCGTAGTGAACTGGCCCAGGAAATCGCGGACAAAATCCGGGAAGGCGGATACATCAGCGACCCGACGGTCAATATACAGTTCGCCGACATGAAAATCTCGGTCATCGGAGAGGTCGCCCGTCCCGGACAGTACGACATCACCAACGACCGCATCTCCCTGTTGGACGCCCTGTCGCTGGCAGGTGATCTGACCATCTACGGCGTGCGCTCCGACGTCAAGGTAATCCGGGAGGAAAACGGCGTCCGCACCACGGCATCTCTCGATCTGACTTCGCAGGACATTTACGATTCGCCCTATTTCTATCTCCAGCAGAACGACGTAATTTACGTGAAGCCGAACAAGTACCGGGCCCAGGCCGGCGAAATCAGCCAGAACCGCAGTTTCTATATCTCGCTGATCAGTACCGCCGTGTCCGTAGCGACTCTGATCGTCACACTCACCCGTTAATTTTCACAACAAGGCATGACACCTAACAATATCAACCCGAACTCCGCGAACAGCGATACAAAGCAGGAGGAACACATTACTTTCTCGGTGCACGATCTGATCCAGACGGTAATCGCCAACTGGTACTGGTTCGTCATCTCGGTATTCGTTTGCGTCGGATGCGGTTACATCTACATTTTACGCACCCCGAAAATATACAGCCGCACGGCCAACATCCTCGTGAAAGACAGCCGCAAGGGAGGGGATACCGACCTGGCGACCCTGAGCGACCTGGCGGGCCTGTCACAGCGCCGCAATGTGGACAACGAAATTTATATTCTCCAATCGCGCCGCCTGATGACGGAAGTGGTCAAACAGCTGGGTTTGACCGTTCAATACGAAACGAAGGACGGATTACGTCCCCAGGATCTCTACGGGCAAAGTCCGATCGCAGTGGAGTTCATCAACGATAACGACCGGCAGGGATTCCGGTTCGAAGTTTCGCTGCGCCCCGACAGCATCGTAAAACTCAACTACTTCGAAATATTCGGTCCCGACAAACAGAAATTCAAGCAGGAAATTTCGGCCGTATTCGGCGATACGATCTCCACGCCTGTCGGCCAAATGATTATCCGGCCGACTCTCTATATGTCCCCCGATTACTACGAAAAGGCTCCGATCCGGGTCACCAAAGGCAACTTGGGCGTAGTAACGCAGTTCTACCAGCATGAAGTCAAAAGTTTCGTAGCCAACAAACAGGCCTCGATCATCACCATTTCTATGAAAAGTTCCGTTCCCAAAAAAGCGGAAGATGTCATCAATACGCTGATCGCGGTTTACGAAAAAGATGCGATCGACGACAAACGGGGGATCGCAGAAAGCACGGGACAATTCATCGACAATCGGTTGGAGATCATCTCCGAAGAACTGAGCGAAGTGGACCGCAACATCGAAAAATTCAAAAAAGACAACAAAATATACGATATCGTATCGGAAGCCGAGCAGACGATTACCGAAAGCGCCCAATATAAAACCGACGGCCTCTCGCTGGAAAACCAGATCCGAATGACGGAATTCCTCAAAGAATACCTGCTGGACCCGACCAAAACCAATGAACTGATTCCCGGAACGCTCTCGATCAACAGCCCCGCGATCAACTCCCAGATAGAGGGCTACAATACCGAGTTGCAACGCTATATGAAGCTCAACTCCGAGAGTTCGGAGAACAACCCGATCATTCAGAATCTCGGCAACGGACTGGCTTCCACACGCCGGTCGATCATCGCGACGCTCGATTCCTATATCTCCACGTTGCAGATCCAACTGGCCGCTTTACGAAAGGAAGAGGCGCTGACCAATCAACGAATATCCTCGGTACCGACGCAGGAAAAACAGATTCTGGACATCGTCCGTCAGCAGAAAATCAAGGAGGAACTTTACCTCTACCTGCTCAACAAACGCGAGGAGAACGCCATCACCATGGTCATCACGGAAAGCAACTCGCGCACGATCGACAGTGCATACGGTTCCCCGCGCCCCGTGTCGCCCAATACCGTGCTGATTGCGGGAATCGCCTTCCTGTTCGGACTGGGCATCCCCTTCCTGATCATCTACCTGATCCAGATACTCGACACCACGATCCGGGGGAGGAAGGACATCGAGGACAACCTTTCGGCTCCGTTCCTGGGGGATATTCCGCAATATTCGGGAGAAAAGCAACAGGGCAGCTTCGTCGTACGCGAAAACGGCCGCGATCCGGTGTCGGAAGCTTTCCGCATGATCCGCTCGAACATGAACTTCATGAACCTGGGCAAGGGCGAGATAAAAGTCATTATGGTCACCTCGTCGAATCCCCACGCCGGAAAGACGTTCGTTTCGACCAACCTGGCCATGACGTTCGCCACGACGGGCAAGAAGGTCGTCATCATGGATCTGGACCTGCGGCGCCGCACCTTCTCCAAACAGATGGGGCACGGCGGAGATACCAACGGGGTTTCGAGCTACCTGTCCGGAAGCACGGAGCTTCAGGCAATCATCCGCAAATCCAAACTGTCGGAAAAACTCGACATCATCTACGCCGGCATCCAGCCGCCCAACCCGAGCGAAATGCTGTTGAGCCAGCGGATGGAAGAGTTGATCGCGGAACTGAAACTCCACTACGACTACATAATTATCGACAGCACCCCGGCGATGGCCGTAGCGGACGCCATCATCACCGACCGCCTGGCAGACCTCAGCATTTACGTAGTACGGGAAGGCCTGCTCGACCGTCGTCAGTTGCCGGATATCGAACGGCTGTACCGCGAAAAGAAATTCCATAACATGGCCATCATCCTCAACGGAGCCAGCTCGACAAAACGTCACGGGTACGGTTATGGCTACGGCTATGGTTACGGGTACGGCCTCGACGAAGAGGAAACCACGACAAAGAAGGGTTTCTGGGGCAAATTATGCGAATGGACACGTAATAAATTTCAAAAGAAATAACCGATATGGCCGTTAAAGGAGCAATCATAGCGATCGATTTCGACGGAACCGTCGTGACACACGCCTATCCGCATATGGGGATGGACGCAGGTGCGGTTCCCGTACTCAAGGAGCTCGTGGCGAACGACTGCAAACTCATCCTGTACACCATGCGCAGCGGACAACTACTCGAAAAAGCCGTCCAATGGTTCAAGGAACAGAAAATTCCGCTGTACGCCATCAATGAGAATCCCGGACAGAAGTCCTGGACTTCGTCGCCGAAAGTCCACGCCGACCTTTATATCGACGACAGTGCACTGGGATGTCCGATCCGCTTTATGGACGGCGTAGCCCGTCCGGTAGCCGACTGGGTGAAAATCCGCCAACAACTGGTAGAAGCCGGTTACCTGGATTAAGCCCGGGTATTTCACCTGTCCCGGAATCACGAATACCTCCGAATCGGAGCCGGCGGACAGGTGGTCGAGAGCCTAAACCTCGTTTTAGAGAGGCTGACAGGTGGCTGGTAACAACAACGAGCGGCCTTTCAGGGGCATCGGGCATAGAAAGCGAAAGACGAACGGAATAGCCTGGTCTTTCGATCAGGACATGGGACGACACCCAAACTTGTAAAAGCCTTCTACTCGCAAACCGACTTCGTCGAGTGCAGGAAAACCAATCAAAATCGCCGATCCGTTTGGATCGGCGATTTTCCATTACCGGACCGACGACGATTTGTCTATCGCCACAAGTATTCGGGATAAATCCCCGCCCGGATCATCTTCTTCAAATTGGCGACCAGCAACGGTTTATCCTCCTTATAGGTCACGCCGAACCACTGCGCCGGAGAACGGAGGACCCGAACGGAAGCCGTGCCGTCGGCGATCAACTTATTGACCATCGACGGGATATAGCACTCGGCTTTCAAATTCCCGGCACTCTCCTGCAGAAACGACCGAAAAAAAGCCTCGGAGTGGGCGAAGTAATCGGGAGTAAAGCCGAAAAGGTTCATCGACACGGGCGTATCTTCGGCCAACGGTTCATCCCCGTTCGCACCGTGATCGACGATCCCGGCCGCCGTGCGTTCGATCTGCGTATGCTCGACCATTCCCGTAAGGTCGCCGGCAGCGTTTACCGAACAGACGCCGCGCGACACCGTCCCGTTTTCGGAAAGCGTCCGGCTCAACTCGTACGCCACCATGCAATAGCGTCCCGACGCTCCATTCAATCCGCGAAGGTATTCGGCGATGGTACGGAACGCTTCCGCTCCATAAAAATCATCGGCATTGATTACGGCGAAAGGCTCGTGAACGGCATCCCTCGCCACCAGAATCGCATGGTTCGTTCCCCAGGGTTTCACACGCCCTTCGGGTACGGTGAACCCCTCGGGCAGACAATCCAGCTCCTGATAGACATACTCCACGCGGATCCTGCCACCGAAACGCTCTTCGGTGAAAACCTCCTGGAAGTCGGAAGCAAAACTGTGGCGGATCACGAATACCACCTTGCCGAAGCCAGCACGAATGGCGTCATATACGGAATAGTCGATGATGGCTTCGTTGCCGGGACCTACCCCGTCCATCTGCTTGAGCGATCCGTAACGGGATCCCATGCCGGCAGCCAACACCAATAATGTCGGTTTTATCATACTATATTCAGTTTTTACTCGTTTCAAAGAAACGTACAAAGGTAAGGAAACCGGCATTAAATTCAAAGATTTATTGTTACCTTTGTACAATTCAACTTTCCGGCGCGAAAAGGCAGGAATACCATCGGCCCCGTTCGATATGCCGGACCGGAAAGACGAAACGGACAGCCCCGGCTTTTCGACCGGCAGAAACCCCTGCGGATTTCGGTCCAATCGCAAACAACGATCAAAAACAGAACCATGAACGCATTTCATTCCATATCCTCGTGGTGGAAACGCTTCTCCCGCAAACGCCGCCTGAGCATGCTCAATGCGACCGACAACGTCGAGGAGTGGTACACCCACATCTCCCCGGCAGGTCTGCTCGCCGCGTTTCTGGCTTTCGCGCTGCTGCTTTTCATCCTCATTCTGTCGATCGTGGCCTATACGCCGGTGCTGGAACTCCTGCCCGGCTACCGCGTCGAAGCGGCCCGCTCGCGCGAAAATCTGATGCAAAGCGTCATCCGTCTGGATTCCATGGAGCGGATGATGAACGACATGATTACCTATAACAACAACATCGCCCTCATCATGGAGGGCAAGACTCCGGTGGTGCGAACCGTAGGCAAGGAAGACAGCATCCGCACGAACAAGACACTCGTGGTGCCCAGCCGCGAAGATTCGCTGCTGCGGGCCGAACTGGAGGGAGAAGGTCCTTACAGCCTCGGGCAGAGCACAGGCGGCGGTGCCGCACGCAAGCCCATCGAAATGGTCGCCCCGATCGAAGGCATCGTCATCGAGCGGTTCGACATCAAACGCGAGAATTTCGGCATCCGCATCGCCGCATCGCCCGACACCCAGATCGTCGCGGCGGACGACGGCGTGGTGGTGATGAATCTCTGGACCCCCGAAACGGGTTACCTGATCGAAATACAGCACTCCAACAACCTGATATCGATTTATAAAAACCTGTCCAAATCGTTAGTAGCCAAAGGACAGCGAATAAAACGGGGCGGTGTCATCGGATCCAATACGGAAGTGCTGGCCGACGGCGGCGACGCCAAAATTTTCGAATTCGAACTTTGGAGCAACGGCAAGCCCGTCGATCCGGAGAGTTATATCGTCTTCTGACCTTCGTTATGAAACAAAGAATCGCCTTGCTCGGATCGACCGGATCCATCGGAATACAGACCCTCGACATCGTTCGGGAAAATCCCGGACTGTTCGAGATCACGACCCTTACGGCCCATCGCAACTGGGAGCGGCTCGCCCGGCAGGCCGTGGAGTTCGACGCCGACAGCGTGGTGATCGCCGACGAACGGCAATACGACGCCCTGCGGCAGGCACTCGACGGCACGTCGATCAAGGTATATGCCGGCGAGGAAGCCCTGCGGCAAGTCGTACAGAGCGGGCAGGTCGATGTAGTCGTGAACGCCCTGGTGGGCTACGTCGGCCTAATGCCGACGATAGCGGCGGTCGAAGCGGGCAAAAAGGTGGCGCTGGCCAACAAAGAAACGCTGGTGGCGGGCGGCTGTTACGTGATGCCGCTGGCGGCCCGGCACAAAGCCCCGATCGTCCCGATCGACTCGGAACACTCGGCGATCTTCCAGTGCCTGGCGGGAGAAAAGTCGCCCGTGCGACGGCTGATCGTCACTTGCAGCGGCGGAGCTTTCCGCGACCGCAGCCGCGAGGAGCTGGCTCACGTAACGGTGGAACAGGCACTGAAGCATCCCCAATGGCGGATGGGCGACAAGATCACGATCGACAGCGCCACGCTGGTCAATAAAGGATTCGAGGTGATCGAGGCGCACTGGCTGTTCGGCGTACCGGCCGAACGGATATCGGTGCTGATACACCCCCAGTCGATCGTTCATTCGATGGTCGAATTCGGCGACGGAGCGATCAAGGCCCAGCTGGGATCGCCCGACATGCGGACACCGATCGCCTATGCGCTCAGTTTTCCGCAGCGCCTCGACCGTCCGGTGGCGCCTTTCAGCTTCGCAGAGCACCCCACCCTCACCTTCGCCGAGGTCGATCGGATCAAATACCCGGCCCTCGACCTCGCCTACGACTGTCTGCGGCGCGGCGGCACGGCCGGCTGTACGATGAACGGCGCCAACGAAGTGGCCGTGGCAGCCTTCCTCGCCCGCCGGTGCGGTTATCTGGAGATCGTGCGCAGCATCGAATACGCACTGGGCAAATCCTCGTTCGCAGCCGTGCCGTCCCTCGGGGACCTGGGCGAAACGAACGCCGAAGCCCGGTGTCTGGCCGCCGAATACCTGCGGCTCTGATTATCGGCAAAGAACATTCTTACAATAAATGTTTTCGACAGGTAAAGACAGAACGGGGTTACCGCCGTACCTGACATAGAAAACAAACTGAAAAACGAACGCTTAAGCAATGGATATTCTTATCAAAATCGCTCAACTTTTTCTCTGCTTCACGATCCTCGTGGGCATTCACGAACTCGGGCACTTCCTGATGGCCCGGGCTTTCAAGATCCGCGTCGAAAAATTCTACATCTTCTTCGACCCGTGGTTTTCGCTCTTCAAGTTCAAGCGGGGCGACACGGAGTACGGTCTGGGCTGGCTGCCGCTGGGCGGCTACGTCAAGATCGCCGGCATGATCGACGAATCGATGGACAAGGAACAGATGAAACAGCCGGTCAAACCCGACGAATTCCGGGCCAAACCCGCCTGGCAGCGGCTCCTGGTAATGGTGGCCGGCGTCATGATGAACGTCCTGCTGGCCATCGTCATCTACTGCGCCGTTTGCTACACCTGGGGCGACTCCTACTTTTCGAACCAGGACGCGAAATGGGGCTATAATTTCAACCCGACGGCTCACGAAATGGGCTTCCGGGACGGCGACCGTTTCGTGTCGATCGACGGCGAGGAGATCGACAACGTCATGCGGGTACAAAACGACCTGCTGATTACCGACGGCGGCCGCCGCGTGGTAGTCGAACGGGGCGGAGAGCCGGTAACGCTCGACATTCCCTTCGAATCCCTGCTCCGTATGCGGCAGGAAAAGGCTTACGAAGACCTCTTCACCCTGCGGCTCCCCTTCATCGTGGACAGCGTATCCTACACCTCGGCAGTCGAAGCGGGCCTCCAGTCCGGCGACGAAGTGGTAGCGATCGACGATCTGCGCGATGCGGACTACCCCCGATACCGCGACTACCTGCAAAAGCACAAGAACGACAAGGTTCTGCTGACCGTCCGCCGCGACGGTGCGCTCATCGATTCGCTCGCACTGCCCGTCGATGCCGAAGGACGGATCGGCGTGACGGTCACGAATCCCTATTCGCTTCGAACACAATATTACACATTCTGGGAGTCCATCCCGGCAGGCATCCACAAGGCCGGAAAGACGATTTCGAGCTACTGGGACCAACTGAAGCTGATCGTGCAGCCCAAAACCAAAATGTACGAGGAACTGGGCGGATTCGTGGCTATCGGCAGCATCTTCCCCGGTAGCTGGGACTGGCATGACTTCTGGCTCAAGACCGCCTTCCTGTCCATCATCCTCGCGGTGATGAACCTGCTCCCGATCCCGGGACTGGACGGCGGACACGCCCTGTTCACCCTGTGGGAGATCATCACGCGCCGCAAGCCGAGCGAAAAGTTCCTCGAGGTGGCCCAATACGTCGGCCTGATGATTATTCTGGCGCTGCTGGTCTATGCCAACGGAAACGACATTTACCGATTCTTCATCAAATAACGCCGCCATGAACGAAACATTGGAACGCTGCCGCCGGAATCTCGTCCGGCGCGGATTCGAAGCCCGGATCGCCGCAACGACCGAAGAGGCCCGGCAAATTCTGTGGGAAGAAATTCGGGCCGCCGCCCCGGAAACGATCTGTTTCGGGGATTCGATGACGATGAAAGCCACGGGTATCGTCGATGACCTGCATCGGGACGGCCACTACCGCCTGTTCGACGGTTTCGACCCTGCGATGCCTCGGCCGCAGAAGCTGGAAATCCGGCGCCAGGGCTTGCTGGCCGATCTCTTCATTACCGGTATAAACGCCGTCACGGAAGACGGTGCCCTGCTGTGGCTCGACATGATCGGCAACCGCATCGCCCCGATCGCCTTCGGGCCGCGCAAAGTACTGCTGGTCGTGGGACGCAACAAGATTACACCGACCCGCGAAGCGGCCGAAGAACGGATCCGCACCATCGCGGCCCCGCAGAACATAGCCCGGCATCCGGGATTCCGCACGCCCTGCGCCGTAACGGGTGTCTGCGCCGACTGCTACTCGGAAGACCGTATCTGCAACACGCACCTGCGGATGGAACGCTGTTTTCCCCGCAAGCGGATTACCGTAGTGTTGATCGACGAAGACCTCGGCTTGTAAAGGCCCCTGAAGAGAACGAAACCGAAGATTACGATTTTCTACTGACGATATGAACGAAACATTCGAACAGTGCCGCAAGAACCTCCTCCGCAGAGGATTCGAAGTCCGGATCGCCGCAACGACCGAAGAGGCCCGGCAGATCCTGCGGGAG
>ERZ780229.514-NODE-514-length-12502-cov-1.79481_pt1 | contig 12502 bp, 13 predicted proteins | sample MGYA00510974_ERZ780229 | MGnify/ENA primary metagenome ERZ780229 (study PRJEB29588, sample SAMEA2151034) | human gut metagenome | biome: human gut; feature: human-associated habitat; material: faeces | place: Denmark | collected 2008/2010 ... | reverse complement strand
TCAATCGTAAATCGTAAATTGTCTAATCGTAAATCTCCCTGTTTTGTCATTTTTCATTCAAGAAAGCCGTCAGCGGTGAGCTGGCTTCCGCAACAAAATTATCTGCCTGTATGCCCAGACCTGCTTCGTATGCCATGCGTCCCGCCTCTACAGCCTGCTTGAACGCTACCGCCATGGTCACGGGGTCGCCCGCCACTGCAATGGCTGTATTCACCAGGCAAGCCGAAGCGCCCATTTCCATAGCCTCTGCCGCATGGCTCGGGGCACCGATACCGGCATCCACCACTACGGGGATATTGGCTTGTTCAATGATTATTCTCAGGAAATCCCTTGTCTGTAGTCCTTTGTTTGTGCCGATAGGAGCACCCAGCGGCATGACGGTGGCGGCACCGGCTTCTTCCAGCCTCTTGCACAGTGTGGGGTCGGCCTGGCAATAGGGCAGTACCACAAATCCTAACTTGACCAGTTCTTCCGTGGCTTTCAGCGTCTCCATAGAATCGGGCAACAGATAGCGGGGGTCGGGGTGTATCTCCAGTTTCAGCCAGTTCGTGCCGAAAGCTTCACGCGCCATCTGTGCAGCAAAAACAGCTTCTTCGGCATTGCGCACGCCGGAGGTGTTGGGCAGAAGCTGGATACCGGGATGCTGTATGTGTACCAGCATATTGTCTTCCTTGTTGTCCAGTTCAATGCGTTTCATGGCTACCGTCACCATTTCTGTGCCGGATGCCAGGATAGACTGCTCCATCACTTCATCGGAATTGAACTTTCCGGTTCCTAAAAACAGACGGGAGTTGAACTCACGTCCCGCAATCACTAATTTTTCCATATCAGTCGTCATATATTAATTCTTTATTTTTCATTCTCCATTAAAGAAATGATTCTTTTCATTTCATCTGCCGGACTATCGGCATGCAGTACCGTGCCCGAAAGGGCAATCCCGCTTACCCCCGTCTGCATAACGGCTGGAATATCCGCTATGGTTATTCCACCGATGGCTACTATCGGAAGGTGTATATCCTTCTCCTGCATCCGGTGGATGATAGCTGTATATCCTTCCAGTCCCAATATCGGACTCAGATTCTTCTTGGTAGTGGTGTAGCGGAAGGGGCCGCAGCCTATGTAGTCGGCACCGGCTTTGTAGTGTTGCAGTACATCCTCAAAGGTATTTGCCGTGCCGCCTATAATGTACTCCGCGCCCAGAATCCGGCGTGCGTCGGCTATGGGCATGTCTTTCTTTCCAAGATGTACGCCGTCGGCATGCAGCTTCTTTGCCAGTTCCACATATTGCCGGCAAAGGGCCTGCACTTCCAAAGCTACGGGTTCTATCGTTTCCACCGGGGTGTCTTTCATGCGCAGTTGCACCCAGCGGCAACCGCCCTCAAGAGCCATGCGTGCAGCATCCAGATACGAATATCGTTCCGTATAGTGCGTGATGAACTGCATTCCTCCGTTTTTCAGTCTCTCGTCCTTCATCTTCCTCACCCTCCGCAAGCTGCTTTGATAATGATGATGGGCATGTATTCCCTCAGGATGCATTTTGTCCATTCCGTGCGAAGTACAATACGGTTGTCTACGGCCACGGCAATGCCTTGCATCGGTAGGGCAAGTTCCTCGATAAGTTGTGAAAGGGTAGTGGCGCCGGTTTTCACTTCCTTGTTGTTGACCAATACTTTCATTTTTCTGTTCATTAAGAAATAAAACAAATGGAAGTAAATACAAAGAAGCGTCTTTACGGCAAGTTCAGTGAAGAAAGAAATATCCAATTCCTACGGCAGTACTAACTGCATCAGGTTCGAGGGTATAATCTCAGCCCGTCGGGGCACCCCTTTGTCTTTACGGCAACAAAGGTAAGGGAAAATCGGAAATAAAAAACAAAAGAACGTACTTTTTATTTCAGTGATTACTTTTTGTTTACTCGCGCCCCTTTGTGGCACGTATCTTTTTCAGCGTATTCCGAACAGTGGTTCTGACTCCCGTTGAATAAAATGGCCTACTAAAACAAGAAAGGCTGTCTATTTGAAGAAAGACAGCCTTGAAAATATTCTATTTAAGGAATTATGCAATCCCGTGAGCCGTAGCTTCCGGTGCAATCTTCTTGATAAGACCTTGCAGCACTGCACCAGGACCGCACTCTGTGAAGTCCGTAGCACCATCGGCAACCATGTTCTTCACTGTTTGCGTCCAACGTACCGATGCTGTCAGCTGAGCCACCAGGTTCTTCTTGATTTCTACCGGGTCAGTATGAGGCATAGCGTCTACATTCTGATATACGGGGCACTTCGGAGCATGGATTTCTGTTGCATTGATGGCTGCTTCCAGTTCAACTTTGGCAGGGTTCATCAGCGGAGAGTGGAACGCACCGCCTACCTTCAACGGCAGAGCACGCTTTGCACCTGCAGCCTTCATCAGTTCGCAAGCCTTGTTGATACCTTCTATGGAACCGGAAATTACAATCTGTCCCGGGCAGTTATAGTTGGCTGCCACGCAAACTTCACCTTCAGCACTTACTTGAGCGCAGATTTCCTCAACCTTTTCATCCGGCAGGGCAATAATGGCTGCCATAGTGGAGGGCTGTGCCTCGCAAGCCTTTTGCATAGCCATGGCACGGGCATACACCAGTTTCAGACCATCTTCAAAGCTCAGTGCACCGGCAGCAACCAAGGCAGAGAACTCGCCCAATGAGTGACCGGCGGTCATCTCCGGCTTAAAGTCATCGCCCATGCAGAGGGCGGAAATAACGGAATGAAGGAACACGGCAGGTTGGGTAACTTTAGTCTGGCGCAGGTCTTCATCTGTTCCGTTGAACATAATATCAGTAATACGATACCCGAGGATATCATTTGCTTTCTCAAAAAGTTCCTTGGCTAATGCCGAATTTTCGTACAGGTCCTTTCCCATGCCAACGAATTGGGCACCTTGACCCGGAAATACAAATGCTTTCATATTTACTCGTTTTTTAGTGTTTAAATAAAAAGTGCTGCAAAGGTAGAGGTTTTTCTGATATTCACCGCACAAACGGATGTTTTTTGTGCAATGCCCTTACTTTAAGGAGGGAAGCTAAAATACAATATGTATGCTTGGGCCTTCTGTGGTATCCGGAGGCTGAAATACTTATAAATGAAACACTTTCTCCTTATTGTACTTCCTACAATTAGACCTCTTGTATATTCTTGTAAATTACATATTGTATTCCATACGATAACAACTGAAAATGATATTGTATAAAGTAAGATATGTATTCAGTTGAAAAATAATGCTTTATAATATTATAAAAATATTCTTTTCCTTTATTGCAAATTAGAAAAACCTATTTATATTTGCAGCGCTTAACGAGATATATTATGCAAAACATAGAACAAAAAACGCCGTTGGCAAACAATCATATCTCTGTGGACTGTGTAGTGATTGGTTTTGACGGAGAACAGCTAAAGGTTCTGCTGATTAAGCGTGAAGGAGAAATCTTTCATGATATGAAGCTTCCCGGAAGTTTGATTTACATGGATGAGGATTTGGATGAAGCTGCCAAACGGGTGTTGAATGAATTGACGGGGCTGAAGAACGTCAATCTGATGCAATTCAAGGCATTCGGCTCAAAAAACCGTACGAAGGACCCCAGAGATGTACATTGGCTGGAACGTGCCATGCAGTCCAAGGTAGAGCGTATTGTCACCATAGCCTATCTTTCCCTGGTGAAGATAGACCGCGCATTGAACCGTGATTTGGACAATTATCAAGCTAGTTGGGTAGCCATGCCGGATATAAAGGCTCTGGCATTCGACCACAACCTGATTATCAAGGAAGCCATTACCTATGTCCGTCAGTACGTCGAGTTCAACCCGTCTTCACTGTTCGACTTGTTGCCGCGTAAGTTCACCGCATCCCAGCTTCGCACTTTGTACGAACTGGTGTATGACAAGCAGTACGACGTACGCAATTTCCATAAAAAAATTGCCTTGATGGAGTATGTCGTCCCCCTGGAAGAAAAACAGCAGGGCGTGGCCCACCGGGCGGCACGCTACTACCGTTTCGACAAAAAGATATACAATAAAATCCGACGGTAGCCGGATTGTAAATTCTTCATATCACTTTCATTTTAATATTGATAGAAATGTATTTATTAGGTTATGACATCGGCAGCTCGTCTGTAAAAGCGAGTCTGGTAAATGCGGAAAGCGGCAAGTGTGTATCGTCTGCCTTCTTCCCCAAGACTGAAGCGGAAATTATCGCAGTGAAGCCCGGCTGGGCAGAGCAAGACCCCGGAAACTGGTGGGAAAACTTGAAACTGGCCACACAAGCGGTATTGGCAGAATCCGGAGTAAACGCAGAAGACATCAAGGCGATCGGTATCTCTTATCAGATGCATGGCTTGGTATGTGTAGATAAAAACCAGCAGGTGTTGCGTCCTGCCATTATCTGGTGCGACTCCAGAGCCGTGCCCTACGGACAAAAGGCTTTCGAAACATTGGGAGAGGAGACTTGCCTTTCACATCTGCTGAATTCTCCGGGCAACTTCACGGCCTCCAAACTGGCTTGGATTAAGGAGAATGAGCCTTCCGTTTACGAAAAGATTCATAAGATAATGCTGCCGGGCGACTATATCGCCATGAAGTTGAGCGGTACCATCTGTACCACGGTGTCCGGTTTGTCCGAAGGGATGTTCTGGGATTTCAAGAACAACCGGGTTGCCGACTTTCTGATGGACTATTATGGATTCGACTCCTCTCTGATTGCCGACATCAAACCGACTTTCTCCGAGCAGGGACGTGTCAATGCTGCTGCAGCCGCAGAGCTGGGTCTGAAAGAAGGTACGCCTATCACTTACCGTGCCGGCGACCAGCCCAACAATGCCCTTTCCCTGAATGTATTCAATCCGGGTGAAATTGCTTCTACCGCCGGAACGTCCGGCGTGGTATACGGCGTGAACGGTGAGGTGAACTACGACCCCAAGTCACGTGTCAACACCTTTGCACACGTCAACCATGCTGCCGGGCAAACCCGTCTGGGTGTTCTGCTGTGTATCAATGGTACGGGCATTCTCAATTCATGGGTAAAACGCACCGTTGCTCCCGAAGGTATCTCCTACAGCGATATGAATCTGCTGGCGGCGCAAGCTCCCATCGGCAGTGCCGGTATCAGTATCCTGCCCTTTGGAAACGGTGCGGAGCGTATGCTGGAGAACAAGGAAATAGGCTGCTCCATTCATGGCATCAACTTCAACCAGCACGGCAAACAGCATATCATCCGTGCAGCGCAGGAAGGCATCGTTTTTTCCTTTAAATATGGAATCGACATCATGGAACAAATGGGCATTCCCGTGCAGAAAATTCATGCAGGCAAGGCTAATATGTTCCTCAGCCCGCTGTTCCGCGAGACATTGGCCGGTGTGACGGGAGCTGTCATCGAACTGTATGATACCGACGGCTCTGTAGGTGCCGCCAAAGGCGCCGGAATCGGTGTGGGCATATACAAGAACAACAACGAAGCATTTGCCACGCTTGAGAAGCTCGAGGTGATAGAGCCGAAAGTGGCAGACCGCCAGGCTTATGCCGACGCATATGCGCGCTGGAAACACTGGGTAATGTGCTAATGTGCACATTAAAACGTTAGCACGTTAAAACAATAAATTAATAATTAACCCCGTGATGAATGTGTCTGTCATTGGCACATTCTCACATTAAAACATTAAATTCTTATGGCAACAAAAGAGTATTTTCCCGGAATAGGAAAGATTAAATTCGAAGGTAAAGAGAGCAAGAACCCGATGGCATTCCGTTATTACGATGCCGATAAAGTAATCATGGGTAAGAAAATGAGCGAATGGCTGAAGTTCGCCATGGCATGGTGGCACACTCTTTGCGCAGAAGGTGGTGACCAATTCGGTGGCGGAACAAAGAAATTCCCCTGGAACGGTGAGGCTGACAAGGTTCAGGCTGCCAAGAACAAAATGGACGCCGGCTTTGAATTCATGCAGAAAATGGGTATCGAATACTACTGCTTCCACGATGTAGACCTCTGCGAAGAAGCCGAGACCATTGAAGAATACGAAGCCAACTTGAAGGAAATCGTAGCGTATGCCAAGCAGAAACAAGCAGAAACCGGCATCAAACTGTTGTGGGGTACTGCCAACGTATTCGGCCATGCCCGCTACATGAATGGTGCAGCCACCAATCCCGATTTCGATGTTGTGGCACGTGCCGCCATCCAAATCAAAAACGCCATCGACGCTACTATCGAACTGGGAGGCTCAAACTATGTATTCTGGGGCGGTCGCGAAGGCTACATGTCATTGCTGAATACAGACCAGAAGCGTGAGAAAGAGCACCTCGCACAGATGTTGACCATCGCCCGCGACTATGCACGTGCCCGCGGCTTCAAAGGTACCTTCTTGATTGAACCGAAACCGATGGAACCTACAAAACACCAGTATGATGTAGACACCGAAACCGTTATCGGCTTCTTGAAGGCTCACAATCTGGACAAAGATTTCAAGGTGAACATCGAAGTGAACCACGCTACTTTGGCGGGCCACACCTTCGAGCACGAACTCGCAGTAGCCGTAGACAACGGTATGCTCGGCTCCATCGACGCCAACCGTGGTGACTACCAGAACGGCTGGGATACAGACCAGTTCCCCATTGACAACTTCGAACTGACCCAGGCAATGATGCAAATCATCCGTAACGGAGGCTTTGGCAATGGCGGTACAAACTTCGATGCCAAGACCCGTCGCAACTCCACCGACCTGGAAGACATTTTCATTGCCCACATCGCCGGTATGGACGTGATGGCACGTGCACTGGAAAGTGCAGCCAAACTGCTTGAAGAGTCTCCTTACAAGAAGATGCTGGCCGACCGCTATGCTTCCTTCGACAGTGGTAAAGGCAAGGAATTTGAAGATGGCAAACTGACGCTGGAGGATTTGGTAGTTTACGCAAAAGCCAACGGTGAGCCGAAACAGACCAGCGGCAAGCAGGAATTGTATGAGGCAATCGTGAATATGTACTGCTAATAATGATCAATGTTTAGTGATTAGTGGTTAATAAGTTGCGCATGAGGTGTTTCAATATTAATCATTAATCGCTAATCATTAATCGCTAATCATTAACCATTAATCATTAATATCATGAATTATACAGAAAAAGGCAGTAAACTCTACCTCTTCTCTATTGTGCTGGTAGCCGTCATCGGGGGCTTGCTTTTCGGCTACGATACAGCAGTCATATCCGGTGCCGATAAAGGGCTTCAGGCATTTTTTATGGGTGCCTCCGATTTTGTCTACACAGATACGATTCACGGCATTACCTCTTCCAGTGCACTTATCGGATGTATCATCGGTAGTGCTCTTTCGGGATTCTTCGCATCCAATCTGGGACGTAAGAATTCTCTTTTCATAGCCGGCGTCTTGTTCTTTCTGTCGGCATTGGGCTCCTACTACCCGGAATTCCTTTTCTTCGACTATGGTGTTCCTTCCTATTCCTTGCTCGTGGCATTCAATTTCTACCGTGTATTGGGAGGAATCGGCGTAGGTTTGGCATCGGCCATCTGCCCGATGTATATTGCGGAAATTGCGCCGAGCAACATTCGCGGGACTCTGGTATCATGGAATCAGTTTGCCATTATCTTCGGCCAGTTGGTGGTTTACTTCGTGAATTTCCTTATTCTGGGCGAGAATTCAAATCCGGTGATAAAGGCCATTGAAGGAGTCAACCAGATTCTGAATCCCGAAGCGGCAGCATGGACCACAGAGATAGGATGGCGTCTGATGTTTGTCAGTGAGGCTGTTCCTGCAGGAGTCTTTGCGTTGCTCGTACTGTTTGTTCCCGAAACGCCACGCTATCTTGCCATGAGTGGCAAGGATGATAAGGCACTCCAGGTGTTAAGCCGTATCAACGGCTTGGCTCAGGCAAAGGTTATTCTGTCTCAAATCAAAGCCACGGCAGAGGAAAAGACGGAAAAGCTTGTCACATATGGCTGGATGGTTATCTTTATCGGTATCATGCTGAGTGTATTCCAGCAAGCGGTAGGTATCAACGCCGTACTCTATTTCGCGCCGCGTATCTTCGAAACGATGGGAATGGGCAACCCGATGGTTCAAACCGTCATCATGGGTATCATCAATATTCTGTTCACGTTGCTGGCTGTCTTTACAGTCGAGAAATGGGGACGTAAACCGCTGCTCATCTCGGGGTCTATCGGCATGGCGATAGGTGCTTTCGGAGTAGCTCTTTGCAACGTTGTGGCAGGGCTTCCTCCCATGTTGGCTGTTGTCAGCATCATGGTCTACAGTGCTTCGTTCATGTTCAGCTGGGGCCCCATCTGCTGGGTACTGATTGCTGAAATCTTCCCGAATACCATCCGTGGCGCTGCAGTAGCCATTGCCGTAGCCTTCCAATGGATATTCAATTTCATTGTATCTTCCACCTTCGTACCTATGTACAATATGAGTTTGGGAGATATGGGAGACAAGTTCGGGCACATGTTTGCTTATGGCTTATACGGAATCATCTGTGTGGTGGCTGCTCTGTTTGTCTGGAAGCTTGTTCCCGAAACGAAAGGCAAGACACTGGAAGACATGACCAAGCTGTGGAAGAATAGAAGAAACAATAGATAAGACCGTCATTGAAACTGTCCATATAAGACGGGAAAGAGGAGGCCTGATGAATGCCTCCTCTTTTTGTTATCAATTCCGTATCTTTTCCCTTATCCGTTCAAGATGGGAAAGAAAAATCTTCGGAGGGGAAGATAACATGTAAGGATAAACCGTACCTTTGCACTGTTTTTAATCAGGAATAGCAAGAAAGTTATGGATTCAATGAAAATCAATAAGGTGCAGATACGCAATCTGCAGATTGAAGATTATGACCAGTTGGCACAATCGTTTACGCGCGTTTATTCAGACGGAAGCGATGTGTTCTGGACGCACAAACAAATAGAAAAACTGATACGCATCTTCCCCGAGGGGCAGATTGTGACGGTGGTTGACGAGAAAATCGTGGGCTGTGCGCTTTCCATCATAGTGAACTACGATGATGTGAAGAACGACCACACTTACGCCCAGGTTACGGGCAAGGAGACTTTCAACACCCACAATCCGAAAGGCAACATACTTTATGGCATCGAAGTCTTTATCCATCCCCAATACCGTGGCCTGCGTCTGGCACGCCGTATGTATGAATACCGCAAGGAACTTTGCGAGACATTGAACCTGAAGGCAATCATGTTTGGCGGACGTATCCCCAACTACTACAAATATGCCGATCAAATCCGCCCCAAGGAGTACATAGATAAGGTGAAGCAAAAGGAGATCTTCGACCCGGTGCTGACCTTTCAGCTCTCTAACGACTTCCACGTGCGCAAGGTGATGCGCAACTACCTTCCCAATGATGAGGAGTCCAAGCACTACGCCTGCCTGCTGCAATGGGACAATATCTACTATCAGGCTCCCACACAAGACTATGTAAACCCCAAAACCACTGTCCGCGTAGGCTTGGTACAATGGCAGATGCGTACCTACAAGACACTGGATGACCTTTTTGAGCAAGTGGAATTTTTTGTGGATGCCGTGAGCGACTACAAGAGTGACTTTGTCCTTTTTCCCGAATACTTCAACGCACCGTTGATGGCAAAATTCAACAACGAGGGCGAGTCGCAGGCTATCCGCGGGCTGGCGGCCTATACCGAGGAAATCAAGGAGCGTTTCGTCAAGCTCGCCATCAGCTATAACATCAACATTATTACGGGCAGTATGCCGCTTATCAAGGAAGACGGGCTGCTATACAACGTAGGATTCCTCTGCCGACGTGACGGAAGTTATGAAATGTACGAAAAGATACATGTCACTCCCGACGAGATAAAGTCCTGGGGACTGAGCGGAGGCAAGTCCATCCAAACTTTCGATACGGACTGTGCTAAGATAGGCGTGCTGATATGCTACGATGTAGAGTTCCCCGAACTGAGCCGCATCATGGCGGACCAAGGCATGCAGATACTCTTTGTTCCTTTCCTTACCGATACGCAGAATGCTTACAGCCGCGTAAAGGTGTGCGCCCATGCTCGTGCCATCGAAAACGAGTGCTTTGTAGTGATAGCCGGCAGTGTAGGCAATCTTCCCCGCGTGCACAACATGGACATCCAGTATGCCCAGTCCGGCGTGTTCACTCCCTGCGACTTCGCTTTCCCCACAGACGGCAAGCGTGCGGAAGCCACTCCGAATACCGAAATGATTCTTGTGTCGGATGTGGATCTGGACTTGCTGAATGAACTGCATACCTACGGCAGTGTACGCAACCTGAAAGACCGGAGAGGCGATTTGTACGAGGTGAAGATGAAAAGATGACTTTCCCGAATGCCACACTCGGTTGCCTCCAATGCCACACCTTATTCTCCGAAATGCCACACTTCATCGTCCGGAATGCCATAGGTTTCGGACAACGGAGTGTGGCATTTCAGCTGCTGAAGTGTGGCATCCGGGACGATGAAGTATGGCATTTCGGATGGTAATTCCATAGTTTATCCGTATCTTTACAAAACTTTTATTCTAAAAAACAGAAACAATGGCCAAGAAAGCTCTCTCTGCTCCCGAAATACCTCTCTGCATCAATGTGTTGCGATTACTTAACTACCGTCTGGCTCCCGACGAGCTGATTCTGTTCGACTGGCTTACAGTAAAACAGATTTCTTTTAAATACAAGCCTTTCCATTACTCCCAGGCGCGTGTAGAGGAAGAAACCCGTATCCGCCGTACCCGGCAGGAAGTCATCATTAAGCAATTCTCGGCCTTGGGCTTCTTGAAAACCGACATAAAGGTCAATTCCGTCACCCGTGGACGTGTCCGCTATTACTCCGTGGACTTCAGTGTACTTGCCGACGTGGATGTCCTGGTAGAAATCATCATGCCCCTTTGCCTACCACGCCACTATGCAGAAGAAGAGCAAGGAAGAACAACTGAAGCCTGCCTCCGCCATAAATCATGAGGCTGCCGCCCGAATCTATCAACTGCTGAGCCAAGTCTATGACGAGCGCCGCCAATACTATAATGATGGGGGACTGACCGGAGATGTGAAGCCTGAACGCTCGAAATCTGCCATGCAATTGCAGCATAACAAACCCATAGAACGTAAACTGGCAAAGTTGGCAGACTACTACAACGATAACAGCATCAAAAACGCCTTTCTTGCCTATGTGGACGAAATCCTGACCCAAAAGAAAGAACCCGAAAACCTGATGTATTACTTTCTCTCTTTCGATGAGACATCGGATTGTTTCGGAGTGGTGAATCATTACCTTAATTATTTCACCTTGCATTATAGTTACAGCAGCAACAGTTGAAGTCTATCCGCTGATGATGCTGTTATTATTTCTTTTAATATAATACTTTATTATTCTTTCCCATGCTGTTCTCTGCACGCTTATTGCTGATTGCGGCAATAGCATTCGCAGAATTCTACATACCATTTGTTGAACTCAGCAAAATAGCCCTCTCATTTGTTGTTTTCAACGTAGTTTTCAGGTCGCTTGTTTGAGCTAATTTTACGTTTTTTGCCGTTTTTGCTTAGGGAACCCGTGGATTTTGGCTTATTTTGAGAAACGTGATTCGCTCAAACTAAAACGGCAAATCATAAATGGAGACTTCTTTTTCGTGTACTGACATTCTCTCTGCATTATTCAAAAGAGAAATATCTTTAATCTTTTTATGATATAGAGAAAATTTTGCAATTTGTTCTATTTCTTTTTTACGGTTTTTACTAAGGATTAGATATTCTTCTTCTCTATCAATTCCTAAAAAACGGCGTCCCAAAAGATTGGCTGCAATTCCTGTAGTGCTGCTGCCTGTAAATGGGTCGAGAATCCACGCACCACCACGAGTTGATGCCAAAATAATACGCGACAATACAGATAAGGGTTTCTGAGTAGGATGTTTGCCACATGATTTTTCCCAACGAGCTATGGCCGGTAATTGCCATACGTCCGTCATCTGCTTGTTGCTGTTGATTTGCTTCATGATACTATAATTATAGTAGTGTGTTATTTTAGCAGACTTGCGTGCCCAAATAATGAACTCTGTTGAGTGTGTAAAATAACGACATGAAATATTAGGTGGCGGATTGGTCTTTGCCCATGTCACTACATTCAAAATCTTAAATCCTAATTCAGTCAGGATATTGGCTATTGAAAAAATATTATGATATGTACCGCTAATCCATATTGTTCCATTTTCCTTCAGTTTATTTTGGCATTCGCTTATCCATGCTCGATTGAACGAATCTATGTATTCAGGAGTACCTCCTTTATCCCATTCCCCTTTATCCACGCATACCATCTTCCCACTTTGCACACTTATCCCTCCATTACTGAGAAAGTAAGGAGGATCGGCAAATATCATATCGAACTTGAAACTGAATTGCTTTAATAATTCGATGCAGTCACCATGCAGGAGGGTAAAGGCACGGTCGGAGGATTTGAAATAAGGAATCATAATTTAGCAATAATCTCTTGATATTCC
>ERZ780229.503-NODE-503-length-12850-cov-1.60657_pt1 | contig 12850 bp, 4 predicted proteins | sample MGYA00510974_ERZ780229 | MGnify/ENA primary metagenome ERZ780229 (study PRJEB29588, sample SAMEA2151034) | human gut metagenome | biome: human gut; feature: human-associated habitat; material: faeces | place: Denmark | collected 2008/2010 ... | reverse complement strand
ATTCAGAATGTAAAGCTGTGGATTTGTAAAGGTAATGAAGTTGTTTATGTAACAACTATCGGAAATTGGAATAATGACAAAGTTAGTTCTATTTACGACTCAGGTGCTCATGGCCGTCAGAAAACAATCGAACTGAAGGATGCAGATAAACTTGCTGCCGATACTTATCAAGTGTATGCGGTAGGTTATAGCAATAGCAGTGATTATGATTTAAGTGCGGTTACTGAAGTTAAAAAGACAGAAGAAGGTGAAGGTAAATATACTTTCAAGGAAAACATGGTGTTGCCATTGAGTAATACTGTAGGCGAAGAAATCTTTGCCGGACAGATGGAATTGAGTGTTGAAGATGGAAAAGGTTTCAAGAAACCGATAGTACTGAACCGTCAGGTAGCAGGTGCTTTTGCCTATGTTAAGGATATTCCTTATATAGCGGATGCTAGATATCTGAAACTGGTTGCAAGTGCTCAGAATCAGTCATTGGTTCTTGGTCATTTCAATAGCGTTGATCTTACTGGAAATGGTTCTGAAAATACAGGAAATGTAAAATATGTAGTAAACGGTGAGAATGGTAAATCTGGAAATGAAACTTATGAGATTAGCTCTATTGATTTGACTCAGTGGTTTACAAATATTGCAGATAATGACGGTGATAATTTGATTGATGCGGGTGATAATTGGAAGAATCCATATTCTTCAGAAGGTCATCCTACTTTCCAGAAAGGTTCTGTTTTTGGGGGTGAATTTGTAATCCCGTTTGCACATGTAGATGGACAACAGACATTGACTTTGCAATTGACAAATGAAGGTGGAACAGTACTCAGAAGCTGGAAAGTGAATTTGAGTTCAAGTGATGAACAGTTGGCCCAGAGAATCACATGCTGGAATAGTGCATCTACTGACTGGAGCACTGAAGTTACGGATGAATCTGCAAATATTTATAGCCTTGTACGTAACCACTTGTATGGAATTGGTACCAGAATGAATGATGAAGCTAATCCGACTAATCCGGGTACAGATCCGGAACCTGGAACTCCAGATCCGGATAAAGACAAACCAGAATCACTGAACAACAAGCAGGAACTTGTATTGAGAGTGAACGATAACTGGGAAGTTATTCACAGAATGGAACTGGAATAATTTCCAAACCGATAAACCCAATAGTATTGCCTGACATGCAGGCAATACTATTTTACCCTGTTTTTTTGAACTTCCGAAGGCAAGTAACAAAAAGCTCTTCTGCAAGACGCCGGCAACAGTGAGATTTTTCATGAACGATACGAATCGGAGCCGGAAGACTGCCTGTCTTTCATTATTATTCCGAAGGCAAGAGCCAGGCAGCTTTCCGTCATTATTCAGAGAAAGCATCGCGTAAAACCGCAGTCAGGTAGTACCGCTTTATGTACGACGGGGAAGTGAAGTAATATTGTAAAAACTATAAAACCAAAAGATAATGAGAGTATTTTTCCAGACATCCAGACAAAGGAGTTTTCTTTCCGCCTGTCGAATAGCCGGAAAGAAATGGTCTGCATCGGTGCCGCTGTTTTTGGCTGCACTGCTGACAGTTGTATTTTATTCATGCCGCGATGAGGATTTACTTCCCTCGGTACAGAGTGTAGAACATAACGGAACCCGTACAGAAGATAATGCGAATACTTCAGGGTTAACAATATCAGAGGATATTAAAAAAATTTATGACGATAAGAATAACCTTCTCTATTCAGGTTATACGTATGCTCCTTCTCGTCGTGTCCCTTTGGTGGGTGAAGGAAGAGTAATCAACCAGATAACCGATAATTTGGTAGGCGTTTTAAGTAGTTCGGATAATAAGTTGGAATATCTGGTAGATAAGAACTTAGATAACTCTGTTAAACTGACAGGATTGGCAGAGGTAAATACCGGTCTTCCTATTTTGTCTGTAAAAGACGTAAACCGTGTTTATTATGATTCTTCTAATGGCATTAAGGTCGGATTCTTGTATAAAGATCCAGGAGGTTTACTAAGCTTAAATGTTTTGAAAGGCTTTTGGGTAAAGACTTATTTAAAAGGTGAAAAACAAGACGGTTCCTCTACATCAGGAAGTGGCGATGATTTTCAGTTACTAAACTTAAATCTCTTGAATGTATCCGGAGGTTTGAGTGAAATTTCATTTACTACTACTAAACCTTTTGATGAGGTACGCATCGGTTGTGCTTCCATCGATGTCGATGTACTTAGTGGACTGGAATTTTACTATGCGTTTGTGGGGGATAATCCTAAAAAAATAGCGGCCAAAGACCATGAATATTCTAATGCTAAGCAGGAAAAGCCAGATTGGAATTTAACTGATGTGTCGGGTCGTAATCTTGTGGATTCAGATATTAGTAATGGTCCAACCTGCGAATTGTTTTCTGGACTAGGTGGTGGTCTCACCTGTCGTGTAGATTTTGGAGCGACGATACCCGTTGGTTCAGAAGTAGGATATTATACAACAGGAGGTGGATTAGCTTCTATCACTTTGGGAAAAACTAAATTAAACGCTTATGACACAACTAATAAAAATCCTCAAAGCATTAATACAGAAAGTGGTATAGGAGTATCTGCTTTAGCGGGAGGCGCAAGAGAGTTTAGCATGATATTAATAAAAGAGAATGCCCGAAGATTGGAACTGGATTTACCTGCTGGCATTAATTTGTTATCAGCAGTGCAGGTTCATTACGCTTACTCCCGCGACCCGGTAGAGATAGACGTATCCTCTTATTTCACCATTGGCAATGATACCATTTCTACCGATTATTACAATCTCCCGACTCCATCGGAAGGTGGAGTAAGCTATTCGCTTGTGAGTGGGCCTAACGGAGCTACATCTTCTATATCGGGCAACCGCATAACCGGCATGACCGTAAATGGTGACTATTTAGTAAAAGCTGTATATACCCGAGAAGAAGAAACTTCATGGTCGTATGCCGTGATTCATCGCAACAAAAAAGAAGTTGTGTCGGGTTGTAATACGATGATGATTAATACATCTGATAATCCAACACAGTATAGCGTGGAGGAACCTCTGGGGGGACAGGGAGGCATTTCTCTTTTCAATAAGATAGAAGACGTCGAGAATCTGGTCGATGCTGAGTATAACAACTATGCGGAAGCGACCAATGTGTTGAGCTTGATTCAATTGGGAGGACTGGCAAGTGTGAAATCAAATGAGGAGATTAACAAGCAAAATGTAAAAACCCGTGTGGGTTTTGTGATGCAGACAAATAATCAGCTGCTGGGTGCCGATGTGTTGAAGTTTTTCTTTATCAGACTATATAAGGGACAGACTAAGGTATATGAGGGGCTGACAGGACAGAATAATACAGTAGGAGTCGGTTTGATAGGAAACGACGGAAGCAAGTTGCGCTTTTATGTGGAAACAGAGGAGGCATTCGATCGGGTAGAACTTTGGAGTGCAGGTTTGCTGAATATTAATCTGAATACTTTCCGCTTGTATTATGCATTCTATGAGCCGGTAGATGGATGTGAAAATAATACAACTACATCGGAGGCCTGTATGGAAATGATTACGGCACAGAAGCATGGAGCAACCATCAACTATGCGGAAACAAAATCTCCGTCGGTGGTAGGTGTGGGCACAACCATGAACAACCTGTCGTACGTCATTGATAACAGTCAGCAGACAGCGGCTTCTATTGTAGCAGGAGTCAGCCTGATAAGCCGTTCTACTGTGGCTGTAAAATTTAATCGCGTCAGAGGCGGACAGCCGGTAGGTGCCATACTCCGTACGCCGGGATATACATTGAATGCATCTGTTCTTCAGAATGTGACAATTGCAGCATACAATGGTGTACAGGCGGTAGCAAGTGAATCGACTTCCAGCGGACTGGCTTCCATTGAGGTGATAAGCGATGCCGGGCTGGCTTATATGGAGGTGACCCCTTTACAGGATTACGATGAAGTACGTATTTCATTCCCTTCACTGGCAAATACGCTTGAAACAGTCTGGTTGTCGGGCTTCTACATCCGTCCGGATGCGAACAACAATGGCATTCCCGATTGTGCGGAAGAACCGGCAGACCAGGGAGGAACCGACGGTATTACATACAATGGGATAACCGAACATGTTTGTGTGGATAAAACAACTTATTTGGGCCATGTACGTATCTCTGTCGATGCTAAGCCAGAGCTATTAAATAAGCTAATTACATTTACCTGCTATCCATATAACGGCAACGGGCAGAAGATAGAACAGGAGGCTGAATTGCAGCAGGATGATAAGGGCTATTTCTTTGAATTGTCATTGCCGGTAGGCGATTATTCTATTTCGGGATTGTCTACTTACAACGGGCTGCGTGCTCAGGTACATCCGCTGAAGACTACCTGGAAGAGAAATCCGGCAGATACCGACTGGAACAACTGGAGCAACTGGACAGACGGTTCTCCTTGGGGATGTACCAAAGTGGTGATTCCTACAGGAGCCAAACGTTATCCGGTGTTGGAATCGTGGAGTAGTATAGATAAATTTTATGGCGGTAACTATTGTGAGAATATCCATTTCGAACCGGGAGCAGCCGTACTCAATACACAATACTTGGAGTATAGCCGTGCATACGTGGAGATGGAAATGGCAGACGCTATGCCTCGTATGATTTCCATTCCGCTTCAAGGTATGGTTACAGGCGATATGTTTGTTTCGTCTGAAATGCCGGCATACTTTACTCCGCTGAATAACGAAACTTATCCAGAAGTACGCCATAATCCACTGGTGCGCCAACAGATGTACAGTCGTGCCGTTACTACTGCCACTTCGGGAACAAATGCCCCGGCCACTGCCGACTGGAGCCGTACGTTTAATGCGGTGGCTCAGCCGTACGAACAGGCGCAGGGTATCATGCTGATGGTTGGTAGTGAAGGAGATGGGACTTCTTATCGTCTTCGTTTCCCGAAAGATTATACTATATATAATTATTATACACTTTCCGGAGGATGGGTTAAAAAAGAAGAATTGCAGAACGGAGCAAGAGATAAGAATGGAAGATTTACTTATGAGAAGGAGAGTTTTGATCCGGGAAAAGTGAGTGATTCATTTACTTTTGAATTGCGGAATGATAAACAGGGGGATAAACAGGGAGCTGAAGCTACCTATTTTGTGGCAGGAAATCCGTTTATGAGCTATCTGGATATTCAGAAATTCTTACAGCAGAATAGTGGTTCCGTGAGTGCTATAAGTGTTTTGTCGGAAGAGGGAGATTTGATTACAGTTTCTCGCGATTCGAAAGACGGTATTTGTACTATTGCACCATTGCAGGCTTTTTATGTAGTGTCCACTAATACGACTTTGAATCAGCTTAATGTAACTTATACTTCGGATATGTTCGTACAGCCTTCTGCAAGTACCGCAACCAGAAGTTCCCGCAGTGCTTTTGCACCGGCTGCAGGTGAAATGAAGATCTCGGCTGTATCGGGGAACTCTGTAAGTTCTTGCTCGCTGCTTCGTAGTGCTGGGGCATCGGATGCTTACAATGCGAAGGAGGATGTCATTTCATTGATTGACGAGCATTTTATGCCGAAGGTAAAGGTGTATACCGTAGCCGGCAAGCGTGCGCTCGATATCCAGAAGATAAAGAATGCTGCTCGTGTGGATTTAGGATTCATGGTAAAGGACGGTTCGCAACAGACAAAATTCACCCTGAATTATGGCAGCAACTGGAAGGGATGGACGCTGGTGGACAAGCAGACCGGAAATCGCTATCGGTTGGAGGGAAATCCGCTTACAGTTAATGCGGGTGTAATGAAGACGAACAGCGGACGTTTCTATCTCGTAAAAGAATGAAAGGAAAGTGGGTTATGAAAATGAAACAATTCATACATGCTGTATTTTGTGCCCTGACTGTGTGTGGCTTCCTCCTGTTGGGAGCTTCATGCAGCAAGGAGAATGAACCGGTACAGACTGTTGAGGGAGTAACGGTTACCATTGCGGCTCAAAGTGACTTGCAGACCCGGACTTCCTTGCCGGTTTATGATGGCGATTATGGGAATAATATTTCTGGCGTTCAGCACGTTACGGATGTATACCTCTATATCTACGAAATGAACAAAGAACGGAACGATGGTGAATGCAAAGCCCGCTTTAATGTGGGATGGAGAGAACACTTTAATTCGCTTCCGATTGAAACAGCAGCAATTCAGTATACGTTTGCTTATACATTTGTAGTCGGAAAAACTTACCGGCTGGTAGCAGTAGGTGTAGATGGAGCGACAGAGCAAGATAATATGCCAGACTATGACGGGATGAACTCGATAGAAACTTATGGCTTGCCTGAGTTTATTGAGATTGGTAGTAAACTGACTGATCCGATTACACTTCAGGAGGGTAGGACACCCGTTGATATGGCACATTCGGAATTTTTTACCGGTTTCGTAGATTTCACACCACAGTCGGAGAGTGACAAGAATATTGGTGATATTAATTTGTGGCGCAGGGTCGCAGGTCTGCAGGTTTGCCTGAATCAGATTCCGCTGGAAGTAGAGCGCGTGAGAATTTTGCTTTATAATTCGCAGAATACAAAGGTAAACATCCTTCCTGTCCCTGCGGCGGTTAACGAGCATAATAAGGTGATTGCAGATTACATCACCAGCCCTTATAAAGGCAATTCTTTTAATGAAGAGGGTAGGGTACTGATGGATAAAGTTTTTACGGAAAAGGATATAGTGGATGAAAATGGAAATACAAGGATAGGCTCTTCTTCTTCGGCTTATCAATGTTCCATGACGGCATTTATGCTTCCCGTGAATATCCCAGACAGGGAGCGGTACGACTATACGCTTGTGGCGGAGTTTGTGACTACTTCCATTACCGGTATTGTGGGTACCAGCAAAAAGGTACGTCTGATGAAGCCTTGGCAAAATAGTGACGGACTTGAGTTCGGAGAAGAAACTGATATAGGTACCGGTATTATCGACGACCTCGACAAGTATCTTTTCCCGATTGAGGCAAATCATTTTTATTGTTTGGGAACTCCGTCAAAATCTATTAGTTGTTCTGGCGTATTGGACTAACAATTGGCACTGTGTAAGGTAGTTACAAGGGTATGAAGTTACTTAACTGGATGATTTATTTATGAAGTTATATAGATTGACATATTTGGCAGGCATAGCCCTGATGCTTCTTTCTGCCTGCAGCGATTCTTCGTCGTTCGATGCAGAGGGGCAGAGTGGAAAGCCTCAGCAGCAGACGTTTTCGGTTGCGGTAGAAAGTGTGGGCGAGCTTTTTGAAGGTGGAGAGGGAGTGAATCCGGCTGCTGTGGTGTCACGCCGTCCTATCTCGAGTGTTACGCCTACGCAGACGTTCGACAAGCTCAGTATACTGATTGTGGAGTATCAGAGTCCGGCAAAGGTGGTGTATAAAAAGACTATCGACAACTGGAGTAATCCGGACAACAAGGCAAGCATTCCTTGGAGTACGGAAGATGGAATGGGACGCTATGCCACGATTACGCTTACCGGCAGTGAGTGTCTGGAGGAAGGCAAGACTTACATGGCTTATGTGATAGGTTACCAAAGCGGTACGTATGGAGGCTATGAACCGTTCAAGGGTGTGGAGGTAGGCGATTCTTTTAACCATACAGAGGTGGCTACCGTACCCGATGATGGATATGCCGAAGAGGTGTTTGCCGGGGCGGAAATTTTCTGGGTGGAAAATGGCGTAATTCTTTCCAAACTGAGTGATGAGGCGGAAGCACAGCACGGTCTGATGGTGGCTCGCCGGCAGGTAGCGGGTACGTTTGGCTATTTTACCCGTGTGCCGGTGCAGGTAAATGGCAGTACGGTGGCGAAGCTTCGGCTGGTTGCTACCAAGCGTAATCAGACTGTTATCTTCGGAGGATTCAGAAGCGTGGACGATGCTTTCGATTTTCATAAGGATAATGTGATAAACGGTATGAATCCGCGTACGGACTATGATTGTGCTTTGGCTGGATCGGCTGCGAACAATGCGTTTGAAGTATACGAGATTGACTTGTGCAAGTGGTTCCCGGGAAATACGAAGAACGGGCTGCTGCCACTGGATATGAATGGCGACGGTTATCTGGACAGTGCCGATACGAACTGGCAGACCGACGAGGAGGCTTATCCTAAGGGCACGATTTCGCTGCCGAGGGGTACGGTGTTCGGCGACAGTTTCTGGATATCGGTGGTCATGACGCAAGAGGATGTGGATGCGGGTGTGCCTACTTTCCAGATGCAGATGCTCGATGCGGACGGAAAGGTGATAAAGTACTGGGATGTCATCTTGCGTAATTACGAAACGGCTGGTGAGAACCGTACGCTGGTGTCGCTGCCCGATGGAGAGAACGGACGTACCGTGATTACCGAGCTCGATAATATTGATACGGAAACATGTTTCAGTATTGTGCGTAACCGCTTGTATACGATGGGAGAGAAAAATCAGTCGCAGAACTATGGTGAGGATGAGCCTATTGACTTGAGTACGGCCGGAGTGCTCGTGCTCGATGCTCGTCACGAGTGGCAGATTATGAATTCCATTATTTTCAATTGATTATTTCTTTTCAACTTTTTTCATAAAAAGAGAATGTACCCGTACTTGCTTGCAAGGTGGGTACATTTTTTATGTGTAGGTGGCTCGGTTCTTAGAATGGATATCCGATAGCAAAATGAATACCCATGCCGTCTTTGAACCGGGGAATGTTGTAATACTTGGAGATACCCGTTTCGTAAGGTACGTGAAGGGCGATTCCCCAGTCGAGGCGGAGCACGAGGAATGACAGGTCGTAGCGGATGCCCAAACCGGTGCCTAGTGCAATGCTATCAAAGAATTTGTTGAAGCTGAATTCGGCATCCGGACGGGCTTCATCCTTGCGCATCAGCCATACGTTGCCGGCATCCAGAAAGACGGCTCCGTTCAGGTTGCCGCCGAACAAGCTCGACAAGATACGGAAACGGTACTCCAGATTGGCTTCCAGTTTAATGTCACCTGTTTCGTCGACGTACGAATAGGTGGAACTTTCTGCCGGATGAAAGCGGCCCGGACCGATGGAACGTACCGTAAAGGCACGGATACTGTTGGCACCTCCTACGTAGAACTGTTCGCTGTAGGGAGCGATGGTCTTGTTTCCGTACGACCAAATAACCCCTGCCATGAAGCGGGCTGCTATCTGCTGTTTGTCGCTGATGTAATACAACGGGCGTATCTCGCTTGAGATTTTCATAAACTGTGCAAAAGGAGTTCCTAAAAATTTCTTATCTTTTTCTTTTAGGCTTCGTCCGAAGGCTGCATAAATAAGGGAGGTGACGTTTCCTGCCGAGGTAAAGGAGTTTTCCCACCATAGGCGCATCCGGCGCTGCTGCCAGGAGTTGTCGTAGGTAAAGGTATAGGTCACCGATGGGATGAACTGGTCGTCCAGACTGTGGAACAGCATCGGGTTGGCTTCTGCTATGGAGTCGAAGGCTGCCGTGCGGTGTTGCAGGTGGTTGAATGCCAGATGAAGCGGTGTGACTGTGTGCTTCATGCTGCGTGAGGGCTGGAAGCTGTACGCTACGCTTCCGCCGAAGGAAAGCATCTTGAAGTAACGGGCACGATTCACTTGTTCGGCATAAATCTTAAAGTTGGTTTGCGAAGGGAAACGGAAAGGGTCGATACGGTTACGTACCCACGGCAGTACGAGGCGGGGAAACTCCAGCGACAATGCCGCTCCTAGTTCATAGGAGTTCATGACCGACTTGTCGCCGTCTACGGTAGAACTCGTTTGCCATTCATACGAACCCTTTAGCTCGAGGTTAAGCGAGGCTCCCATGCCGCGGAAGTTCTTGCGCGAGAGATTGAAAATGGCTCCCGGTCCGGTCTGTTTGGTACTTTTGGTCGTGACGTTCAGTTCCAGTTCACTATTGTAGGGCAGGTCGAACATGGCATTTACCCGTATGTCGAGGGTATCTTTTTCGGCTCCGCTACGGGGAGTGTATTGAAAGTCGCTGAACTTGAATACGTCCAGTCGTGCCAGTGCTTCTTGCGTATAGTTCTGCCGGGTTTGTGAATAGACTTCTCCTTTGCGGTATAGGAAACGCTTGCGAAGTACGCCGTACCGGATGCCGGGTTTCTTGCCGGAATAATAAACCGTAAAGTTGCGTCGTTTCAGCGAATCGGTGGGCTGTTCGCCGTTGTAGCCGGTAAGATACACCGAGGTGTGTCCGATGTAATAGGTGCGGAGTGCTTCTTCGGGTATGCTCTGTCGTGGTACAATCTTCATGCTGACGTAGCCTTTGCGCATGATGGTGTCGGCCAGAAACGTCAGAAATTCGTTTCGGGCATAGTAATATCCGTTGTCTCGCAGCAAGTCTATCAGGCGTTGGCGTTCCTGATTTAGCACGGTCACGTCGAAGTTGTCGCCGCTGCGTACCAGACGTTCATCGAAGTGGGCGCGGATCAGACTGTCGGTACGTGGCCGGAAGCCTTCGTAGATGAGAGTATCGATATAGTAGGGCTTACCCATGTCGATATCGTAGCTCAGTTTTACGGCACGGGGATTGCGCGTGCTGTCTACACGGTAGGTTACCTTGCCGTCAAAATAACCGTAGTCGTGCAGCAGGTTGGTTGCTACCTTGATACGAGTTTCAGGATTGACGGTAGAAACGTATACGGGGTCGGAGGCCAGTTTTTTGAATACCCAATGGCCAAATCCTTTTTCATATCGCTCGAAGCGGTTGTATATCCATAGTCCGAAGGGGATCGGAAAGCGTATGTTGGGATTGATTGTAATGGCATAGTTGGGGGCGATGCTGATTGCACCTTCCACTTCTGCCAGCGCGTTTTGTCCTGCCTTGCTTTTGTCTTCGTTGTTGATGGTTACCTTTTTCAATCCTAAATACAATGTTTCCCCTTCAGGCAAATGCTTGGTAGTAGAGCATGACGCTGAGAGTAACGTTACCAGCAGAATGGCTATATAATATATGTTCTGTCTTTTCATGAATCTGTTTTTATGTGTCTAAAAAATCAGTTGGCTGTTTCTTGTTCCGGCTGCTTCTTCTTTCGCGAGCGGAAGATGAAGAGCTCACCCAGTTTGCTTACTTTCTTTCTCAGTACAATACCGGCACCGGTTTCTATCACTTCGCCGTCGAGAATACTCTCGTAATTCTTGTCGTGGAAAATCTTGATGTAGCGTGTTCCACTGTTGTCGAGGCGGTATTCCAGCGATATATTATCGATAAATGATTCATCTTGCTGCTGTACGTCGTTTCCGGTAGAAATTTTTCCGCCGATAATTACCTGGAAGCGGTTGTTCCAGAAACGTTTGGCAAACTGGAAGTTGTAGTCGGTACGGGTATTTCCGGTACCGCTTTCGTCCGTGGTTTCCATACCGAAATTGATATCGATACTTTTCAGTGCGCTTCCCGCCACTTTGTTGATTTCGCTTTGCAGGAAAGAGTTCAGCATACTGTTGGTATCGAATCCTTTCGTTCCGGCACTGCTGTCGCCCATGTATACGCCGGTTACCAGCATGGTGACTGCCAACTTGTTCTTTTCCTCTGCCGACTTGGACGCCAGTTCATTCTGCATGGCTCCGTCGTCGGGGGCCTCGAGGGTAAAGGTGAATCCTAGATTCTCCAAGCGGTTAGTCAGATTAACACCCACATTGAAGTTGACCATGCGTGAACTTTCTCCCCCGTCGGATGAAACCGAGGCGCGTACACGCTCGGAGGCTTTGATGTTCAGATTAGGATTCATCAAGTTACCGGTCCATTCTATGTAGCTTCCGTCTTGTATGTAGAAGGTTTTCAGCGGGATAATAGGCATTTCGTATTTCATTTCTCCGCTCATCAGCGAGTACCGTCCGTTCAGCAGCATGTTGCCGTCGGGTTGATACTGGAACGAGAGGTCGCCTCCACCTCCCAGCAGCATGTAGTGGCTGCCGTTGTCGTTCAAGTCGACACGTGCCTGTACGGCTTCATCAATGTGGAGTGTCATCAAGATATCCATTCCTCCCAGCGACATAACCGGCATGTTGGGCTTCTCTATATGGGTGGTATCGCTGAAGTCGACAAACGTTACGGTTTCGTTCAGGCGGTCTTCCACGGTGAGCGGTGAATCTTTCAGCACATAGGTGAAATCACTGTTGCCTAGTATGTTCATGTTTCCGCGCATGGTCAGGGCATCTGGTCTTCCTTTCAGCATGGCGTTGACATCGACATACAGTTTGCCGTGAACCAGCGATTCCTTGGTGCGCTTGGCATTGATCAGTTCGAAATTGTGTGCCTGCATCTTCAGGTTGATATCCATGGCAGCCATGTCGGTCATATCGACATATCCGTCGATGCTGAACGGCGTTTTCCCCTTGGTGAAGATATTGAAGCGTTCGAATATCAACCGGCTGTTTTCTATCTTCAGCGGGCGGTCATCGAAACGAAGGTTCAGCGAAGCCTGCGGTATGTTTACGATGACGCTATCCATTCCCAATTGTCCGTTTAATACGGGTTGCGACGTAGAGCCTTCTACGGAAATGGCTCCGTCGAGGTCGCCTTGCAGCTTTGCCATATTGTCGGGGATAAATGCATTGGCTATCTTCAGCGGCAGGTGATGCAGGTTCACGTCGGCAGTGATATGGTCTTTGTCGTTTTTGTCCGAAGCCGACAGATAACTTCCGTTCATGCTCATGATTTCTTCTCCGTTCAGCATGACAAAACCGTCGATGCTGTGCTCTCCCGTTTCCTTAGGAAGATAGACGGCGCTCATTTCCCAGTTGCCCAATGGCTGCTTGTTGTAGGCCAGATTGTTGATACTTATATCGGTAGCCACTTGCGTACTGGCTTCGGTCTGTATATAATGGGCTTCTGCATTGATGAACCCGGCTATGTCGGGCAT
>ERZ780229.480-NODE-480-length-13409-cov-2.31421_pt1 | contig 13409 bp, 10 predicted proteins | sample MGYA00510974_ERZ780229 | MGnify/ENA primary metagenome ERZ780229 (study PRJEB29588, sample SAMEA2151034) | human gut metagenome | biome: human gut; feature: human-associated habitat; material: faeces | place: Denmark | collected 2008/2010 ... | reverse complement strand
ATCACATTGACAATCAATTTGTTATAATTTTAAGCCTATTTCGCGACTGTCCCTATTTACGGTAGCGATACCGGAAGTGCTTTCACAAAAAATCATTAACCAGTATGAAAAAACTAACGCTTTTGTTGGTGTCTTTTTTCGCGGTTTTCGCTTTGGGCCTCACGGGTTGTAGCGACGACCCGGATGTGAAACAGGAGACACCAGTCATTAAGGCCTCGAATCCCGCAGACATCGCAGCCGTTGCGGGTAAGGTAACAGTACCTTACACCGTGGATTATGCCGTAGATGGTTGTTCTCTCGATGTGACGTGGGATGCGACTTGGCTGCACGATCTGTCGGTCAGTGCAGATAAATTCACTCTTCAGGCAGACGCCAATCCGGGTGCTGCGCGGGAAGCTAAACTCACGCTGACTTACCCGGAGGCAACGAGTGTGGAATTGACGGTTCGTCAGATGTCTGCTTCGGAGTCTATTTCGATCAGTCCGAAGACCTTGTCGTTCTCGTACAAGGGCGGCGAGGAGACTGTTACCGTTACCAGTTCGAAATCCTGGACGCTGGAAGGTAGCGCAGATTGGGTTGAGGCGGACAAGACGGAAGGCGAATCTGGCGAGAGCGTCGTGAAGTTTACGGTTTCTACGACCAATGAGACAGATGCGGCCAAGGAGGTGACATTCAATTTCGTAAGTGGCAGTGAGAAGGCCCCTCTCAAAATCCAGCAGAATCAGGAGGGGAAGCTCATTATCGACGAGGATTCGAAAACGATATCTGTGTCCAATACGGAGCAGAATGTAACGGTGAAACTTCAGACGAACATCGAGCCTGTGACGGCTACGATCGAGGAGGGAGTCGATTGGATCGAGGCTGTGGATACCCGCGCTATGATCGACAAGGAGTTCTCGTTCAAGGTGTTGGCGAATACGGAGGGTGGCCCGCGTGACGCGACGATTATCTTCAAGAATGCAGATGCTTCGGAGCATATCGTAATCAAGCAGGCGGGCAAGGAACTGACCTATCCTGCCGTGATTCCCGATAAGGTGCTGAAGACCTACATCATGACGAACTTCGATACGAATAAGGACGGTGAGATTTCGAAGGAAGAAGCCGAAGCGGTAAAGGCGATCGAGCTTACGGGGTCGGAGATCGCATCGATCGACGGTCTGGAATATTTCCCGAATTTGGAAACGGTCGATTTCACTACGCACCGTTTGTTAAAGGCCGATTTCTCGCAGTGTTATGCTTTGAAGGAGCTTAACCTGAGCAGCGGCGCCGGCCTTTCGTCGGTCGTGCTTCCTGCCAGCTTGGAAGAACTCTCCGTTATGTCGTGTAATAAGCTCAAAAAGATCGATCTTTCGGTTGCACCTAATTTGAAAAATCTCTATGCTTCGAGTGCTGGTTTCGTGGTCGCTCCCGATTTGAGCAAGAACACCAAGCTGGAAATCATCGGCTTCAGTTCGGCTAAATTCAGTACGATCGACGTTTCGAAGAACACGGAACTGAAGTCGCTGAATGTCGGCGGCGACGTGTTCAACAGTTTGGATGTTACGAACAATACAAAATTGACAAATTTGGCGGTAACGGGTACAATTACAACGCTCGATCTTACGAAAAGCGCACAGTTGGAAGTTCTGAATATCAGCAACACCAAGATTTCAGAGATCGACGTAACGAACTGTCCTTATCTGCGTTCGATCGACTTCGGCAGCACCCCGATCGTCGAGATCGACCTTTCGAGAAACCTGCTGCTGACTTCGGCATTGGCATATATGGCGAACTCCCTGAAAACGGTTTGGTTGAGTAAGGGGCAGACGATCGAGAGCACGTCGAATATCGAGAGCTTTATCCAATACAAGGATTATGAGGCAGGGCCGGATGCTATCGCTAACATCGAAGACGAAGCGTATAAGACTTATCTGCTGACTTTCGATAAGAACGGGGACGGTAAGCTCGACAAAACCGAGGTCGAGGCGATCACCGAGATCAATATCAAAGGTTTGGGTATTAAGTCCCTTAAAGGTGTGGAATATGTCAATTTCACGAATGTGCGGAAACTGGATTGCTCGGACAACGAGCTGACTGAGCTTCCTGTTGCCGGATTCTTCACCAATCTCGAGGAGATTGATTTTTCGAACAATCAACTGACCGGGCGAATCGAACTGAATAAATGTAAGAAGTTGCGTATTCTGAAAGGTAGCGGCAATATGCTCGAGGAGGTTGCTTTCGAAAACTCGGTATTGGAGTCTGTCGATTTGAGTAACAACCAACTGACCCGCTTCCAGTGTTCGTATAATACGAGTACTTTGAAAAGCGTAAATGTGGCGAATAATTTGTTGAGCGAGTCTTCCGGTTTCAGTTGTTCCGACAATGCGGTTCTTACGGATTGGAACGTAAGTAATAACAATCTCAAGTATGTTTATCTCCATTCGACTCCGATGTTGGAGAATTATAATGTCAGCGGAAATCCGCTTGTGGAACTTACTTTGTTTGGTGCCGGTTACGGGACAGCTTTGAAGACGCTCGATGCGAGCAATACTGCATTGTCGAGTCTGGATATTTCGGGTAATATGTCGTTGCAGTCTCTGAATGTAATGGGGTGTGCGACGCTGACCAAGATATTTGCCGGAACTCTCGACGTGGAAGCTATCAATATCGAGAAGGAGAGCTATACGATTATCGAAACGAGTACGATTGTCGATGCGATCAAAGATAATGCATTCCGTGAGTTCCTGATTGAGACCTATGGTTCCAATGGGGGTATTACGCAGGAGGAAGCTGATCGGGTTACGGATTTGGAGCTTAATGCCGACAATGCGGCGGAAGTGAAGTCTTTGGCTGGTATCGAATATTTTCGGAATTTGAAGACGCTGAAGGTGTCTGGGTTGGAGTCTTTGGATGATACGAATTTGGCTGTTGGTAATATCAATTTGACTTCGGTTGATATTTCGTTGGTGAAAGGTTTGACGGCAATCGATTGCAACGGTCTTCAGAGCCTGACGACTTTCTCCTTGGTGGTGACAGGTGCGGCCGGTACGGAGGTTGGGCCGAAGCGTGTCGAACTGGATAAATGTCCGAAGATCGAATCCGTGACGGTAAAGGATTGTCGGGCGATTGTTGCTGTGACCGTAACTGGTTGTACGGAATTGACTTCTCTGAATCTTTCCGGCTCTTATTTGGAGAAGTGGGAGAGTGAACCTAATAGTGGTAAATGGATCTATCCTTCGATAAATATCTATACCAATACAAAGTTGACAGATCCTGCTAATTTCATTCCTGCGGCTAATCTGGTCGATATTTGGGCTACTTCGGCGCAGATCGAAGCATTCCAGAAGTATTTTGAGACAAATTACAAGTGGACCGGTACTTGGCATAGTAACGATGAAATGCCGTCCGCATCGGTCGTTAGATAATTGAAGCCGTGTCGGGCATCGATGTCCAGATATGCGGAACGCTAATTGGAGTCCCGGTCGGAAAATACCGACCGGGACTTTTTTGTTCGGTTGTGGACGATATGTGGTGTGGAACGTATTTTGTCTGAAAAACGAAATAACCCGAAAGGGTTGTGTGTCGGATTGAACCAGTTGCGGTCGGTTTTATCGGAGCTGGTCGGACTGTTGGGGGACCGATGTTCCGTGTTTGCCGGGGATGAATATTTGTTTATCCTTGTCGAAGATAGGAAGCGGTTGGGCGATTTTTGTGTATAAGTCTGTACGATTGTTCTCATTTTTCTCTGTCTTCGATTTGGATCGGATAATTGGATATTTCATTGCGACAAAATGCAAATAAATTTGCTTTTGTACCCGGCTTATTCGTATCTTTGCAAAGATGCGCGAATCGAGGCCGTGTGTTTCGTTCGTGCTGTTTTGTAAAATCCCGTTAAACCGACGACCTGGTGCCTATGAAGACCCGATTGAGTGCAATTTGTTTGACTTTAACCGCAACGACGATGATTTCCTGCCATGAAAAGAAGACGGAGGATGCTCCCTGGATCCTGGACCGCTTCGACGATATTAAAATTCTCCGCTACGAGGTGCCGGGCTTTGCCGAGCTGCCTCTCCGGGAGAAAGAGTTGATCTACTACCTGGCCGAAGCCGCCAAGTGCGGCCGCGACATCATGTTCGACCAGAATTTCAAATACAACCTTCCCGTGCGCCGCACGTTGGAGGTGATTTATGAGAATTACGACGGTGACCGTACGACGCCCGAATGGAAAGCGCTGGAGAAATACCTCAAAAAAGTGTGGTTCGCCAACGGAATTCATCACCACTATTCCAACGACAAGTTCGTACCCGAATTTCCGAAGGAGTATTTCCTCGCGGTTGCCGAGTCGATCCCCGTCGAGAAGTTCGGCGACGAGCTCAATGCGCTGCGGGCTGTGGTCTGCGAGGCGATTTTCAACCCCGAACTTTATAAGACTCAACTCAATCAGGCTGAAGGTCAGGATTTGGTGGCCACTTCCGCCAACAACTATTACGAAGGCGTGACACAGGCCGAGGCCGAAGATTTCTATCGTGCCATGGCCGATCCTGCCGACCCCGAACCGGTCTCCTACGGGTTGAATTCGAAGCTCGTGAAGGATGAGGACGGAACGATCCGCGAGCGGGTGTGGAAAGTAGGCGGTATGTATTCGCCGGCGATTGAGAAGATCGTTTACTGGCTGGAGAAGGCGCAAGGCGTTGCCCAGGAGCCGCAGAAGGCGACCATCGCAGCCCTGATTGACTATTATAAGACGGGTAACCTGCACGATTTCGACCGTTATAACATCCTGTGGGTGCGGGATACCGTATCCAACGTCGATTTCGTGAACGGATTTATCGAAGATTACGGCGATCCGCTGGGACGCAAGGCGTCGTGGGAGTCGCTGGTCAACTTCATGGACAAGGAGGCCTGTCGCCGTACGGAGGTTATCTCCGAGAATGCGCAGTGGTTCGAGGATCATTCGCCTGTAGATTCCGCCTACCGGAAGAAGGTGGTCAAAGGGGTTTCGGCCAAGGTGATTACGGCAGCGATGCTGGGCGGCGACTGTTATCCTGCGACACCGATCGGTATCAATCTGCCCAATGCGGATTGGATCCGCAAGGAGCACGGTTCGAAGTCGGTGACCATCGACAACATTACCTACGCTTATGCTCAGGCGGCGCATGGCGACGGATTCCTCGAGGAGTTCATGCTGCGTCCTGAAGACCGTGAACGTATCGACAAGTACGGCAAGTTGGCCGACGATCTGCATACCGACCTGCATGAATGTTTGGGACACGGTTCCGGGCAGTTGGCTCCGGGTGTGAAGGGCGGTGAGTTGAAGAACTATACCTCGACGCTCGAGGAGGCCCGTGCCGATCTTTTCGGGCTCTACTACCTGGGCGATCCGAAAATGGTTGAATTGGGGCTGATTCCGTCGCTGGATGTGGCGTATGCGGAATATGCCCGGTATATCATGAACGGTATGATGACGCAGCTCGCACGTATCGAGCCGGGCAAGAATGTCGAGGAGGCGCACATGCGCAACCGCAAGCTGATCGCCGAATGGTGCTACGAGCAGGGGAAGCCCGACAACGTGATCGAGTGGGTCGAGCAGGATGGTAAAACGTATGTCGTGGTGAACGATTATACGAAGCTGCGCGAGCTGTTGGGTCGTATGCTCCGCGAGGTGCAGCGTATCAAGTCCGAAGGCGATTTCGAGGCCGGCAAAGCACTGGTCGAGAAATATGCCGTGACGGTCGATCCGAAGCTGCACGCCGAAGTGCTGACCCGTTACAAAGCCCTCGATATCGAGCCTTACAGCGGTTTTGTGAATCCGCAGTACGAGCTGGTGGAGAAGAACGGCAAGGTCGTGGATGTGAAGGTTTCTTATCCGAACGACTACGTGAAGCAGATGCTCGAATACAGCCGGGATTACTCCTTCCTGCCGAATCTGAATTAAGATTGAACGATACATTGAAATCAGGGGAAACTGGTACACAGTTTCCCCTGATTGTTTTTCTGCGGCGAATGGAAAATCGTAAGATGCGTTAATGTAGGCCGGATTGTCGTGTATCGTATTTCGAATTCGGAATTCGTGCGTTTATCATCCCTTAACATGCAGATACTGATATACACAACATAGCATCCTTTTGGGGAAGGTAATGAATCGAGATCCCCTTCGGGAAGAGAATTTGGGAGAGGGGGGGAGAAGTGTAGAGGCCGGTGTCTTTTGTTTTGACGTCGGAAGGTGAAAACTATCGTGTTTCCGTCGTTTCCTGGGACTGTAGCTCCTGTGCTCGTCGTTCTCGGGCGTGCGAGATGAGTTCCCGTAAGTCGTTTACGAGTTCTTCTCCCTGGGTACAGGAGACATAGATCCGATTTTCATATATATCGGTGATTTCGACGAAATTCCGCCATTCGGAAGCGTAGATTTTGACCCTTTCGAGATTTTTCAGGTCGAAATAGTGTCCGTAGAACCCGAAAAATCCGTAACCGCCGAAATAGGGCACGTAGCCTCGGAGTTCCTGCTTCTCGACTTGCCGTACGGAGGCGATCTCTTCGGGATGAAGCTCCGTGATGTCGAGCAGACAGAGGATATGCAGTCCTTCGTCGTCCACGAGGATGCGACGCGGAATGGAGAGTGACATCAGGGCGACGAGCGCCACGATGAACGAAAAGAACCAGGCCGAAAGATAGCCTCCTTCATATAGAAAGTAGAGCCCGATCCCCAGTGCGAGGAAGATCGTGAGGTAGATCGTCGTGAGCGAAAGCGTGTGGCGGCTGAAGCTGTATTTATAGATTTTCTTCACGGGATGCTCTGGATAAAAGAATTGCTTCAGCGATCGGAAGATCGTCCGCTGTCGTGATTTTCAGGTTGCCGCGCTCTCCGTGGCAGAGCGTGACCGCATGTCCCGCCCGTTCGACGACCGAGGCGTCGTCGGTGAAGTCGGGGGAGTAGTCGAGTTCATAGGCACGACGGAGCAATTCCGCGTCGAAGACCTGGGGCGTTTGTACGATTCGCAGCGTATTGCGGTCGATCGGGTGCGATCCGTCGGGTGACGACCGGAATGGCCGTCCCGTGGGCCGCCGCACACTCCACGGCTTTCAAAATCAAGTCGGACGATACCAGCGGACGTACGCCGTCGTGGACCGCGATCAGTGCGACGGTTCGGGGCAGAGCGGACAGGCCGTTGCGTACCGAGTGGAACCGTTGCGGCCCGCCCGCCGTGCAGGTGTGCTTGGCTATGTCGAAACGGGCTGCCAGATTCTTCCAGAAATCGATCTGTCCTTCGGGAAGGACGACGACGATCTGCGTGCTGTGCAGCGTTCTTGCAAAGGCGTTTATCGCATGGCCCAATACCGGCAGCGATCCCAGCATGCGGAATTGTTTGGGAAGCGGACCTCCCAGGCGGCTGCCGCTCCCGCCGGCGACGATGATTACTCCTGTTCCTTGCTGTTCCATATCAGTTTCTTTCCGAATCCGAGGGTATTGTCCGTGAATTTCATGTAGGAAATCTCTACAACCCACAACGTCAGCTCGGCGAGTGCTGCGAACGGGAAGCGGCGGATATATGTTTTTCGTGCCTCTTCGTCCGCTTCCCGCACCGTTCCGCAAAGCTGGAGCCCCTGAAGTTTGCCCACTGCCTTGCTTTCGAGCGCGATGCCCAGCGCTACCTGCCGGTTCGCCTGCATCTCCTCCGCATGGCGCGTCGTCTTATCGGCCGCGAATACGAGCAGATTGCGCTCTGGGTCGTAGGCGTAAAACGCGTGCGAGCAATAGGGCTGTTCTCCGGCGACGGTCGCCAGTGTCAGGACGTGGTGTCGGCCGATGAAGCGGACAATGCGCGGGTCGATCATAATTTACTGCTGAAAACCAGGCTGTCTGCCGTTTTCGACGGGGTGAGTACGATCGAGTCGAGTTGTTTGATCTTGTCTTCTTCCTTTACCTCGCCGTCCAGTTCGGCCATAATTCGGTCGCGGACATATTCGTAAGCGGCACGGTTGGCTTTGTGAATCGGTTCGCCCGGTTCCTGCGGAATTTTCAGCGGGTCGATCGGTTTGCCGTTGCGCCAGACGCGATAGTCCAGATGCGGACCCGTCGATGCTCCGGTGCTGCCGACATAGCCGATCAACTGCCCCTGCGATACGCGGCTGCCCTGGCGAATCCCTTTGGCGTAGCCGCTCAAGTGCAGATAACCGGTCATAAACCCGTTGTTGTGTTTGATCTTGAGGGTATTGCCGCCTCCGCCGCCCCAGCCTTTGAAGATGACCGTGCCATCCGCTACGGCATGTACCGGAGTGCCTTTCGGAGCTGCGAAATCGACGCCCGTATGGGCTCGGTAGGTTTTGTAGATGGGGTGGAGCCGCGAATAGGTGAACCGGGAGCTGATGCGTGTATATTTGAGCGGCGTGATAAGCATCAGCTTGCGCAGGCTGTTGCCGTCCTGGTCCCAATAGGCGATTTTATTGCCCTGGCGGAACGGAATGGCGTAATAGGTCTTGCCGCCGTAGTTGAATTTGGCTCCCCATATACGCCCGATGCCGGCCGGTAGGGTGTCGATGTAACGCTCGTCGTAGATGACCGTGAAGTTATCTCCTTTCTGGATGCTGAAGAAACTGATCGTCGATTGATAGATGTCCTCCATTTCGGCGGCGAGAGAGGCCGGCATGCCGGCGCCTACGATCGCCTCCCAGAGCGAGGAATCGATCGTGGCAGTCTTTTTCTGGCGACGTATTTCATACTCTTTTTCGCCTTTGGTGACACTGATCGAGTCGTCGGCCAGGCTGAAAACGACATACTGGGAGATGCTCTGTTCGTACACCAGATAGTCCAGATGGGGGGCGTTGAGCGAATCTTCGTGGATGAAAGCCGTGTAGCTGCGCCCGGCCCGGATGTTGCGGAGCGGGAATACGTCTTTGGACGCTTTGTCGAGCTGATCGATCTGGGCGGCGGAAACACCGTATCGGTTCAGAATCTGACCGAGGGTTTCGCCACGGTCGATGATCTGCTGTTCGAGCCGGTAGTTGTCGGCGGGAATGCCGTATAAAAGGTTGGGTTCTATGATTTCATCGGAATTTTCTTCGGCATCCGTTGCCGTGCGGCCGCATCCTGCTAAAAAGAGCAGGCCTGCTAACAATGCGGCAGCTGGTTTCAGTTGTTTGATCATGTTAATAATTAAGGTATAAAACTGCGAACCGGGTCAAATTTTTTGGAGTCCGGTCGGGATGTATCCTGATTTTTAACGGAAGTTTTCTTCCGGTAAAGATAAGAAAAAAAACAAAATTTCCGCTGCTCTGCGGTCGGATTATCCAAGTTTTGGGGTGTTTCTTTTGTAATTCATTGAATTGTTGCTATCTTTGATTGCTATAAACCAGTATTGAGAATGTCGAATTTTTTTTTGATGCCTGTTTCTTTCCTTTATAAGTTGGGGGTCTTGTTGCGCCACCGGCTTTTCGATTGGGGGATTCTGAAACAGGAGAAGTTCGATATTCCGGTCGTCTGCATCGGCAATATCACCGTAGGCGGTACGGGCAAAACCCCGATGGCCGAGATGGTGATCGCCTACATGGCTCAAAGGCATCACGTAGCGTTGATTTCCAGAGGATACGGGCGGCGAACGAAAGGATATATTGAGGTCACTCCCGAATCGCACTACCGCGAAGTGGGGGACGAGCCGTTGCAGATCAAGCGCAAATTTCCCGATACGGTCGTGGTCGTGTGCGAGAAACGGGCAGAGGGGATCCGCCGTCTTCGGCAGGAGCATCCGGAGGTCGATCTCGTCGTGATGGACGACGGCTTCCAGCACCGTTACGTAGAGCCTAAAGTCAATATCGTCATGATCGATGCGACACGGCCCGTGCAGCATGATCGGATGTTGCCTGCGGGCAATCTGCGGGATTTGCCCGAACAGTTGCACCGGGCGCATTATTTCATCGTGACCAAATGCCCCGAGAATATGGCTCCGATCGACCGGCGCATTCTGCGCAAGGTTCTGGTTCAGGTCGCCTATCAGCGTGTTTACTTTACCCGTTTCGAAAGTTTCCGGCCTCGGCCGCTCTTCCCTGAGTTCGTGGATGAGGAACTGAATTACGGCCAGCAGGTGATCGCCATGTCGGGTATCGGCAATCCGGGACCTTTCGTGGAGGGATTGAGAAACAATTACAAGGTGATCGAGGACGTTCGTTTCGACGACCACCATGTTTACCGGGTGAAAGATATGAAATTGGTAGCGAATTTGCTGGCAAAACACCCGAAGGCGGCGATCATCATGACCGAAAAGGACGCGGTCAAGATGAGCCATCCCGAAAAGATACCGGCGGAAGTACGCAAGAGAATGTATTTCCTGCCCATCAATATTTCATTCATAGATGATTCGGAAACGGATTTTCTCCAAAAATTAGAGTGCGATGTTAGAGAGAATTAAAGAGACTGCGGCCTTCATTCAGGCACGCATCGAAAACTTCCAACCGGAAGTAGGCATTATTCTCGGTACCGGATTGGGCGATTTCGCCGACCGTATCGATGAGAAATATTCGATCGACTATAAGGAGATTCCCAATTTTCCCGTTTCGACGGTCGAGGGACATAAGGGAAAATTGATTTTCGGTTTGCTCGAAGGGCGCCGCGTAGTGGCCATGCAGGGGCGGTTCCACTATTACGAAGGTTACACCATGCAGCAGGTGACGTTCCCCGTGCGGGTGCTCAAGCTGCTCGGGATCCGCTACCTGTTCGTATCGAACGCCAGCGGCGGCGTGAATCCTTCGTTTCGGGTAGGCGATCTGATGGTCATCACCGACCACATCAACCTGATGCCCAATCCGCTGATCGGCCCCAACATGGCCGAGTTCGGCCCCCGTTTCCCAGATATGCACAACTGTTACGATCAGCACTTGATTATCCGTGCGACCCGTATTGCCGAGGAGAAGGGAATCAAGTTGCAGTACGGCGTTTACGTGGGCGGTACGGGTCCGACGTTCGAAACGCAGGCCGAATACCGTTATTTCAAGGCGATCGGCGGCGATGCCGCCGGTATGTCCACCGTGCCCGAAGTGATCGTGGCCCGGCACATGTCGATTCCCGTTTTCGGGGTATCGGTCATTACGAACTGCGGGTTGAGCGATGAGGTCGGCGACCACGAGGATGTGCAGCGTCAGGGGGCCAAAGCCGGCGTGAAGATGGCCGAGCTCTTTATGGAGATGATAAAAAACTTATAACGAGGCGATATGGTAAATAAAGTGATTTTGATCGGCAATGTAGGTGTGGATCCCGAGGTCCGCACGCTCGAAAGCGGAGCGAAAGTCGCCCGGGTTCGTCTGGCGACGACCGAACGGCTGTTCGACCGCCAGGCCAACGAAACCAAGGAACATACCGAGTGGCATACGATCACTTTGTGGCGCGGTTTGGCCGACGTAGTGGATCGCTACGTCAATAAAGGATCGCAGATTTACATCGAGGGGCGCCTGCGTACCCGCGAGTGGACGGACAAGGATAACAACAAGCGTTATACGACCGAAATTCTGGCCGACGATATGAAGTTGTTGGGACGCCGTGGGGATAACCAGTCGGCGGGAGCTCCGGCAGGCGGGTATGCCCAGCCGCAGGGACAGCCGTCCTATCAGCAGCCGGCGCAGCCTTCGTACCAGCAGCCTGCGGCCCAGACTCCCGTTACGCCTGCTGCGGACGATCCGGACGATCTCCCGTTCTGATTTTCCATACTATTACAATTGAATATCCGCCGAGACAGTCCCTGCGAAAATCGTATCGTTCTGTCCGGCGGATTTTTATTGAGTGTAAACTTAAAAAGTGAATATATGCAGCTTTTTATTTTGAATCGTACGAATGAACGGCAGACCAAGAGTGTCGGCCGCATTTTGCTGTACGCGCTGTTGTTCTTTATCGTAACCCGTATCGCCGTGATGTTGATGCTTACGGGGTGTACGGCGATTTACATGGCCAATACGGGAATCAACCCGATGCAGGGGCTTTCATTTTTCGGAAATCCGTCCGTAGCGGCTGCCGGCATGGGATGGTGGGCATTGCCGTACGTGCTGCTCGTAGCACCTTTTTTCGAAGAGTGTTGTTTTCGGCTGGGACTTTCGTTCCGGCGGTGGCAGGTAGCGGTTGGATTGGGGGCACTGACGCTCTTTTTCGTCTCGCGGTTTTTAGCGATAGCCGGGGCGCAGCATTCTTTCTGGTGGGGGCTTCCGGCAGGTATCGTTGTAGCGGGGCTGCTATATGGATTTACTACAGATGCTTTCTGGCAGGCTAAGAAGGGGTGGCTGCGTCCGATGATGTGGTGCTCGGCCGGACTCTTTGCCTTGGTGCATCTTTTCGCCATGCAGGGTCTTACCTGGTTCCTGGTGCCCTATGCGTTACTGATATGTCTGATGCTTTTCTTCGCCGGTAGCGTCATGGTTTACCTGCGGGTCAACCTGGGTTTCTTGTGGGCGGTCGGGGCGCATGCCCTGAACAATGTGCCTGCGGTGTTTATGATAACCCTTGTGCTGATGCAGTCTTAACCGTTTTTTCGAATGGAAATCGTACGGTATGCAACCCGTTACTCCGGGTTTTCGAACAGTGGCTCGACAAGCTGAGATATACCCGTTACGGATTTGCCAAATATACATGCGGCGAACTTGTCGAAATAGATCGTCGCGCGGGATTCGATAGCGTAGAGTTGGTCGAAATCGAACGAGGAAAATTCTTTTATATCCGGTGCAAGACCTGACCTCCGGCATGGATTCCGGCTTTCAGGGCATCCACTCCGCTACACCCGTCAGGGGATGTGCTTCGCGCCAGCGAACGAAATCGGGGTAGCTGCGGATGCCGTCCCGCAGGACGGCCATGTAGTATTCGATGCCTGCGATTTTTTCCGTATCGGGCGTTTCCCACTTGAGCCGCAGGATCGCCTCGCGCGTTTCATCGGTCAGGGCCGCCGAAATGCGTCGGGCCACCTCTTCGAAGTAGCCGTCGTAGCGGGAGCCTTTCTCGATATGGATCATATCCAACTGCCAGAGTTCGCCTTCCTGGTCTTCGTACCAAGCGTGCCATTCGAGGCACCGCTCTTCCGTCGCCAGCAAGTTGCCGTATTCGATTCGTTTGACGGCAGGATTGGCGGCAAGCTTCGCTAAAGCGGTAAAATCATCTTCTGGCCGGAGGACAGCCGAATAGATATGGAAGTCGATGTCCCGGTGCTTCATGAAAAGACCGGTGCTGAGCGAGCCGACCAGGTTTATTTCGGCTCCGGCGGATTCCCAGATGTCGATGATGCCGGTATCTCGGATGATCCGTCGGGCTTTCTCTGTGTTGCGGGCGGCGATGGCAGCGATTTGTTGGGATGTCATTGGGGAAATTTTAGAGGTGGATAGCTGTGGCGGGAGCATGGGGTGTCGGGAGAAATCTTGCTGACGGGCCTTATTTCGTGCGGATCGGCAGCCGCTCCCAGAGCCATTCG
>ERZ780229.460-NODE-460-length-13888-cov-3.47763_pt1 | contig 13888 bp, 10 predicted proteins | sample MGYA00510974_ERZ780229 | MGnify/ENA primary metagenome ERZ780229 (study PRJEB29588, sample SAMEA2151034) | human gut metagenome | biome: human gut; feature: human-associated habitat; material: faeces | place: Denmark | collected 2008/2010 ... | reverse complement strand
AATCCAAGGATTGAAAGCAGTTTTGTTTTTTTATTCATAATAAAAGAATTTAAGGGTTAATTAGATTAAATCTGTTGCAAATATAAACCTCCTCCCCTTGCCTGCACCTCTTTATTTGTCTAATTAATCTCTATATTTGTCTAGAATAGTCCTCATTATCTATCTTTTAGACAAAAAGAAGACCTGAACACTTCCGGATATACCTCATCACCGGAAGACATTCAGGCCTTCTTTCTATATGTTAAAAAAAGATTATTTTGTTTCCATACTCATCGCTATTCCTTTTTCCAAACCACGAAGCTCGGCAAGGCCACGCATACGTCCCAAACAAGAATAGCCCGGATTTGTTTTCTTGTTCAAATCATCTATCATCTGATGACCATGATCCGGACGCATAGGAATAGATATTCCACGACGTTGCTGCACTTTCAACAGGTTCTTAACTACATGATACATGTCCACATCACCCTCCAGATGATTCGCCTCATAAAAGTTCCCTTCAGCATCACGTTGGGTACTGCGCAAATGAACAAAATTGATACGGTCTCCCCAACGTTCCATGATACCCGGCAAATCATTCTGTGCAGATACGCCAAATGAGCCACAGCACAGACAAAGTCCGTTTGACGGATTAGGTACAGCTTCCACCAACAGCTTGAAATCCGCCTCCGTACTCATAATGCGCGGCAAGCCCAGAATAGACATAGGCGGATCGTCCGGATGAATAACGAGCTTTACTCCCACTTCATCGGCTACCGGACAAATTTCTTTCAAGAAGAAAATCAAGTTATTGCGGAGTTTGTCCGCATCAATATCCTTGTAACGGTCCAGTTCATTTTGGAATTGCTCCAATGTAAAACTTTCCTCCGAACCGGGCAATCCTGCAATCATATTTCGTGTCAGACGATGAATTTCTTCCTCATCCATTTGTGCCAGACGCGCTTTTGCCTTTTCTATCTCTTCGGCCGAGTATTCCTTTTCGGCTCCCGGACGTTTCAAGATAAACAGATCGAACGCTACAAAAGCAGCCCGCTCAAAACGCAATGCCTTGGAACCATCGGGCAACGTATATGCCAGGTCCGTACGGGTCCAATCCAGTACAGGCATGAAGTTATAAGTCACAATATAGATACCACATGCTGCCAGATTACGCAAACTCTGTTTATAGTTCTCGATATATCTCAGATAATCTCCTGTCTGTGTCTTAATATGCTCGTGTACGGGCACGGATTCTACGACACTCCAAGTTAATCCTGCTTCTTCAATCAATTTCTTGCGCTTCATTATTTCCTCTACCGTCCATACTTCACCGTTGGGAATATGATGTAAGGCATTGACAATACCGGTTGCTCCGGCTTGTTTGATGTCCCACAATGATACGGGATCATTCGGTCCGTACCAGCGCCATGTTTGCTCACATAAAATCATATCAAATAAAAAAATTGAGAATTAAAAACTAAAGACTTGTTACATGGCAAATGCATTGAAACCACCATCTACTACGGCTACTGTACCGGTTACAAAGCTGCTGGCATCGCTGATGAGATACTGGATGGTTCCACACAGTTCCTCTGCTTTACCGAAACGTTTGAACGGAGTCTGGCGAATCACATCATTACCACGCTGAGTATATGTACCATCTTCGTTTGTCAACAAAGTACGGTTCTGTTCGGTCAGGAAGAATCCCGGAGCAATGGCATTCACGCGGATGCCTTCACCAAATTTCGTAGCCACTTCATTGGCCATGAACGCAGTGAAATTAGAGATTCCCGCTTTTGCAGCCGCATAACCACATACACGGGTCATCGGACGGAATGCCGCCATAGAAGAGAAGTTCACAATAGCTCCTTTCTTCTGTTCCACCATCGGCTTCAAAAATACCTGTGTAGGCAGAACTGTTCCGGTAAGATTCAGATTAAGCACTTTCTGGAACTCATCGACCTTCAAATCAAAGAAATTTCCTGTAGGAGCAATCGTAGCACCCGGCATATTACCTCCTGCTGCATTCAGCAATGCATCTACACGACCATATGCTGCGAGAATATCCTTCAGATTCTGCTCCAATATAGCCTCATCCAACACATTCGTTACAAGAAACATGGCTTCCCCGCCTTTGGCCTTGATTTCGTTTACAATGGCATTTCCTACTTCTGCCTTACGGCCTAATATAACAACCTTGGCACCTTCTTCTGCCAAATGGGCGGCAATAGCCTTTCCCAAAACCCCTGTTCCACCGGTGATTACCACCACCTGGTCTTTTACACTAAACAAATTATTCATGATATTATTCTTTATGGTTTATACCTTTAACACTATCTCGCAAAACAATCAGGCTCTCCGGCCCCATATTAAACAAAAGATCGGCGATACTCAAATTCGGCAGAAAACCGTATTTGGCATCAAAAACTTGATAGTAAGGTTTAGGGCAAAAGTCAGCATCCGCCTCACGCCAGTCACGCTTCGGATGAATAGTCTCACGAAAATCAACCTCACCCGGAACAAATTCCATGCAATATTCCGTTGTTCCTTCCATATGGGGATGAATATCGATCAAATCGCATACTAAAGAACAAATTTCCTGATTATAATCCCACAAGAAGGCATATTTCTTTTCATAAAAGACGCGGAAATCATCAGCATAGTACTCAAAGAAAGGACTGTTTCTATATGCAGCCACCAAAGCATTCCAATGTATATGACGCCAATTGCCATGATCCGAAATACGGACATCCTTCATCAGGCATTTAGGCGTACCGCTTTTTTCCGTAGGGATAGTCAGTGCCAGCGGACCGTCGGCTGCCGCAATGACACAACGGTTGCGATAAGTCTGTTTCACATAATTGTCATACTGTTCCACATAGACCTTCTCACAGGCAAACAGTTTTGTATAATATTCCACCGGGGCCAGATAGGCCGAACTTAAATATATCGTATTCTCCATTATTGCACTCGTTGAAAAATGCGCCCTTTTCTGGATGAAAACCAAATGCGCCAAGCTTTACCGATCAAATGGTCATCGGGCACCAGGCCGAATAAACGCGAATCACACAGATTCACCGGATTATTGGATGCCATCCAGTAATAATTTTTATTAAATGTATAGGCTTCTACAGGTTTTCCCCCTACATACAGGGTATCTCCCCTGACAGAAGCCACTCTCCCTTCATGGCGGACAATAGTATTGCACAACAAGGTCACATTCCAAGGATATACCTTGACAGGTTTCCCTTTTTCCGGGATCACAAAGGGATGGCTCTTGCTTATATCCTTATGATAAAGAGGAATCAAATCCACTTTTCCCGCCAGTTTTTGTTTTAACAGGTAATATTCATAATGACTGAAGGTACGTATATACTTCCCCTCGGCATACCCCACCAACCTGTTTCCCTGAATGTTCACTTGCTGCATGGCAGCCTGCATCGTTTCTTCTTCCGTATGAGAATAGACATACAAAGATTTACTATCCGGGCTCAACACTTGTTCGTCGGTCACCCACAGTTCATCATTCAACATCAACGTATCTCCGGGTACTCCTACCACACGGCTTATAAACACTTCCCGATTGCCCACCGACGTCTGAGGAGACCGTGGATTAGGATTGTTGAACAACACAATATCCCCTTTCCCGGCAGTTTTTCCCAGCCACCGCCAGATAGAAAAAGGCACACGAAACCCATAACTCCACTTATTCACCAAAACCCTTTCCCCTTGATAAAGGCTATTCTCCATACCGGTAGAGGGAATGGTGCAGGAGGTGAAAGCAAATGTCTTTACCAACAGTACCAGAATGACAGCAGTAAGCATTGCTTTTATCCATACAGGAATACAGGGTATGCGCAATTTATTTAATGTTATCTACAAAGGTAAACAATCGGTTCCAACGTATTTTTCCATCCAGCCAGCCACGGTCATTATCCAATGACAACCAGATAAAGATAGGTTTTCCCACCACATGATCTTCAGGAACAAATCCCCAAAAGCGGGAGTCAGCCGAATTATGACGGTTATCTCCCATCATCCAGTAATAATCCATCTTGAAAGTATACTCATCGGTTTCCTTGCCGTTAATATAAATCTTTCCATCTTTCACCGCCAGTTCATTACCCTCGTAAACATGAATAGGACGCTCATAAACAGGAAGATTCTCTATCGTGAGTTTCACCGTCTCTCCCTTTTTGGGAATCCATACAGGTCCGTAGTTATCCGTAGTCCAGTTCTTATACATATTCAGCGGGTACAAGCCCCCCGCATCATCAGCCGGTGTATTCTCAATACTGACTACAATATCCTTACGCGCCAACAAACCCGCTTTCGCTTTTTCCGTCAGAGGCATATTATAAACAGAAGCATCCGTATAATACATCATCATATCCTCCTTGCTGATACCCAGTTCATGAGCCAGGTCATCGGGAATAGGACGCTTGGTTTTCACCAGATAACGATACTGCACATTATCAGGCTCTTTATTAGCTTTACCATCCAAATAAATAATACGATCCTTTATCTCCAGCGTTTGTCCGGGCAAACCCACACACCGCTTCACGTAGTTCTCACGGCGGTCTACCGGACGGCTGATTATCTCACCGAAGTTCTGTGGATTCTCTTTCAGGTACTCCCGTCCCAACTGATAATAATAATCATAGACCACCCGTTGCTGCTCCGGAGTCATGGAAGCCAAATCCACCGGTTTTGCCAGCTCCTTGCCTGCGCCATAACTCAGACGGTAAATATCATCATTGGGCACACCGGTGGCAACTGTATCTCCGGCCGGAAAGTTAAAGACAACGATATCATTCAACTGTACATCCCCCAAACCTTTCACCCGTTTATAATCCCATTGTGGATGCTCAAGGTATGATTTACAATTAAAAAACGGCAGTGTGTGTTGTGCCAACGGCATGTGCAGCGGAGTCTGAGGCACACGGGGCCCATAACTCATTTTACTCACAAACAGATAATCACCCGTCAGCAATGATTTTTCCAGCGAGGAAGAAGGAATCACATAGTTCTGGAAGAAATAGAGGTTGACAAAGTATACCGCCACCAGTGCGAATACAATAGCATCCACCCATCCCATGACAGTCACTACATGACGGTTCTTGGACTCTCTCCACCAAGTCCATGGAATCTTCTTTGTGATATACGCATCGAAGATAAACGGTACAACCACCAATCCCAGCCAGCTTCTCAACCAGACAAGAAATATCAGGTAAAGCGCCAGAACAACGGCAAACTTAATCCACTGTGTACGTGTTGCTCTTATCATATCTTAAAACTGAAATAAATCACTCATTCCTAATAACCCTTCATGCCTGGATGTATATTCCGCCGCCAAAACAGCTCCCAAGGCAAACCCCTTCCGATTCTTGGCATCATGGGTAATTGAGATGCTGTCCGCCTCAGAGTCATAGCGGATAGTATGAATACCAAACACCTCCCCTTCACGGATCGAATTTACAGGAAACTCATTCTCGGCACATTCCGATGTTCCCGACACGGTTCCATCCGGTGCCACCATGGTCCCTTTCACCCATTTACTCTTGCGGTTCATATTTTCCAGAATTCCTTCGGCCAGCGTGATGGCTGTTCCGCTGGGCGCATCCAGTTTATGAATATGATGAGTTTCGGTCATGGAAACCTCGTAAGCGGGAAAGTTATTCATTATTTTAGCCAAGTATTTATTTACAGCAGAGAATATAGCGACACCCAGACTGAAGTTAGACGACCAGAACAAGGTTTTTCCACCTTTCGTGCATAATTCTTTCACCTCATCACCATGTTTGTCCATCCATCCGGTACTGCCCGATACCAATTTGACACCGGCAGCAAAAGTTTTCATATAGTTGTCATATGCCACCATCGGGTTAGTAAACTCAATAGCCACATCTGCTGATTTAAATGCTTCCGAATTAAAATCATCTTGATTATCAACATCTATAATACTCACAATCTCATGTCCGCGGGCAACTGCAACCTTTTCAATCTCCTTGCCCATCTTTCCGTATCCTATTAATGCTATTTTCATAATTACGAATGTTATTTCAGCCACAAAGATAGCGTTTTTCGTTGTAAACCATTACATTTGCCAAACATTTACACCTCATTAACATGGAACAACTATTACACTATGTATGGAAACATAAAATATTTCCTCTCAAAGAACTGAAAACGACAACCGGCCAACAAGTGGAAGTTATAGATACGGGACTGGCGAATACCGACGCCGGTCCCGATTTTTTTAATGCCAAGCTCAAGCTGGACGGTGTGCTTTGGATAGGCAATATCGAGATACATGAAAGATCTTCAGACTGGTTCAAACACGGACATCATGCAGATGCCGGTTACAACTCTGTCATTCTGCATATAGCCTCCGAAATAGATACGGAAATCAGCAGGAGCAATGGAGAAAGAATCCCCCAAATACAACTCATCTGCCCGGAAGCGGTCCGCACCAACTACAAGGAACTGTTGGAAACAGACAGCTACCCCCCTTGTTACCGCATCATTCCTTCACTCCCCCCTTTCACCGCCCACTCATGGATGACTGCCTTACAGATGGAAAGATTCGAGCAAAAAGCGACCTTATTGAATGAACGGTTAAAACGTTGTCAAGGCAATTGGGAAGATGCTTTTTTTATCACACTGGCACGTAATTTCGGTTTCGGGCTGAACGGAGACGCTTTCGAAACCTGGGCTCATCGGCTTCCCTTCCGGGCAGTAGACAAGCATCGGAACGACCTTTTCCAGATAGAAGCCATCTTCTTTGGACAAGCCGGCATTCTGGAAGATTCTGATGGAGACGGATACTATCTCCGGCTAAAAAAAGAGTACACCTATCTACAGCATAAATTCGGACTTATCCCGATGGATGCTTCCCTATGGCGTTTTCTCCGGCTACGTCCTGCTAATTTTCCGCATATACGGATTGCACAGTTGGCATGTCTTTATCATCGTGCCTACGGACTGCTCTCTCGCATCATGGAAACGGAAACACTACAAGGTGTCAGAGATATTCTGAAAGGAGGAACGTCAGAATACTGGCTCACTCATTATACATTTGGCGGTTCTTCCCCTTCCCGTCCGAAGACTCTAAGTAACACCTCACTGGATTTACTTATTATCAACACGGTAGTGACATTTCTCTATGCTTACGGACTGCATAAAGGGAATCGTGTACTTTGTGCACGTGCCGGCAGTTTTCTGGAAGAATTGAAAGCGGAGAACAATTATATCACCCGCATGTGGGAACAATGCGGAATGAAAGCCTCCAATGCCGCCGACAGCCAAGCTTTGATACAATTAAAGAAAGAATATTGCGATAAGAAAAAATGCCTGTATTGCCGGATAGGGTACGAATATCTGAAACGGTCATAATATTCTATCACCCTGCCGGCCATTATTAACTATATCCATAGAATGCCGACAGGGATGTATGAAGCTGTGACAATAATTTATGTATAACAAATGACGAAACAGTCTTGTCACCGGAAGGACAGGTACTGAGAATACCTCTATCCTGCCCAACTGACTATTATTCTCTTTGGAAATCAGACGGATAATTTACTTCATTAATAATCTTTCCTCCCTCCAAACGCTCCCATGTCTTGAAAGAGCGCACTCCTTGTGTCAGTTCAATGACCCGTGCCCCATTTCCTCCCGGAATATCGTGATAAACGGTATTCCCTCCGGTAAACCGTCCATAGCACAACAAAATCCCTTTCCAATCAACTACATAATCATTCACATGGTCGTGCCCCACAAATGTAGCCATTATGTCTCCTGCATTCAGCATAGCAGCATACAAACCTGTATTAATCAACGGAGCACAAGCCTTTTCCTTACGTGTTCCTATCAATAACGCATTTTCATCTTGCGCCGCTTCATTATATTCCGGAAAAGGAATATGAAAGAAAGCCAACGAGGGCAGTGGCTTGCCACCATTACGTTCCGTATATCCCACACTGCTCTCAACATACCAATTTATCTGATCCGGCTTTATCCAATCATACCCTTTTACCTGTTTCAAAGACGAATACGCATTGCTATCGAAGACATAAAGCACAGCTGCATCCTTCTTTCCGTCTTCCGACTTCAAAGGAAGTACATAATTAGTAACTCCCGAAATCCCTGCCGTGGTAGAGGTCAGATTACCCGGCATATCTTTGATATATTCCAGTAACTCAATACGGGTCATATCTTGCTCATCATCATGGTTTCCCCAAGTCACGGCAAAAGGCAAACGGCGGGAAACAACAGGTTCCAAAGCTTTAGACAATGCCTCGCTCGCCGGCTTGCCAAACACCAAATCACCTGTATAAATCACCAAATCCGGTTTCTCAACATCCAAGACCTCATTCATTCGCTCCGCCGCTTCTTCCGAGGCAGAGTCTCCCGGTACCCAATGAACATCAGTGAACTGAACAATCTTAAACTTCTTGTCTGCATTGAATTTCAGCACATTTTGCGCGCTTACCGGCATCATCCCTACACAAAGCAGAGCCAACACACCACATAATGTTTTTATCTTTTTCATCATCCTAAAAATTTATTTAAACTGATTACTGCAACCACCAAGGCTTATCCGAGGTTTTATCACTTCCACCAAACTGCTCATTCAAAGCAGCCTCCACATGAGTGGCATTGTTATTATATTCATCCTGCGGATACATCCAGCGATAAGGCAGACTAACTCCTGCGGCACGGCGGAAATCGGGATACCCCGTACGAAGCGCCTCATAGCAGGGTAGCCATACACTTCCCTGCAAAAATGTCGGCAAATACTTTTGCATAATAATACGCTCTATCTTCTCATCAGTAGAAAGGGAAGAGGAATAAGCCACCTTGTCATTTCGAAGGTATTCTGCCGCTGCATCCTGAGTGAGATAATCAGCTACCGACACAGCATATTTCTGATAAAACTCAAAAGACGCCTTGACGGCCGATTCATAATAAATCTTGTCATCTCCCTGAATCCATCCTCTTACTACAGCCTCAGCCAATATAAGCTGCTGTTCAACGTAACCTAACAAGACCATAGGCTCATTGGTCGGAGTCTGGTAATAACGGGGAGCAGGCTTGGAACAGTTTCCAGCCACCGCCTTATCATTAACCAAACTATAAGGAACAGCCGGATCACCCCCGTCATAAGAGCTGAAATCATTAATCGCTTTTCCGGCTTTTTCAGCATTCGGAGTTTGCGTGGCAACAGCAAATAAACGCGGATCCTGCCGTGTAGCCAATGCAGCAATATAAGTGGAATCCATAAAACGCCCCGAACCGAAATCGCTGTCATTAAAATACGGATAACGGTTATCCTGCTGGTCAAGATAGATCAACTGCCCGTTATCCGACAAGCTTTCCATTAAAGGTCCGTCGGCTACAATCTTTGAAAACTCCGATTTAACATCTATATCACCTACCTTCTCTTTTCCCGACAAAGACATCAAAATACGTAAGCGGTAAGCATTAATCAATTTTCTCCAATTAACCAAGTTGCCATTGTAGATAATATCTCCCGAAATAATCTCATCACTGCCTTCAAGCATTTTATCGGCCTCTTCCAGTTCCTTCAAAATGCCGGCCAGCACAACTTCCTGCGAATCGTATGCCGGCTGGTAATTCGCATCTGTTTCTGCCTTAAGCGCATCCGTATAGGGAATACTTCCAAAGTCCAGAGTCAACTGATAGAAATAATTGGCACGGAAGAAATGAGCCAAAGCCTGATAAGCACTTCCTTCTCCGGCCTCTTCTGACATTTTGGTCACATCACGCAAATTGCTATAATAATCAAAATCCCCACGCGTCCATTTATAAACCTGATACTTGCTTTCTCCCGAAGTCAGAATCAGCATCTTGGCTGCATGGCAAGCATCCGAACTGGTTTGATTGAAAGCACTATAAGCAACTCCGGTCAACAACAGGGAAGGATTGGTAGTAGTGGCATTATTAGGATCCACATTCATCTCTTCCAAATCAATGCAAGCACTCATTGCAAAGGATACGGCAAGAAGAGATGCCATGTATTTGATATACTTCTTCATCATATTTTGAATAAACGTTAAAATTTAATGTTAGCACTCACTCCTACATAACGGGCCGACGGATCCTGCAAATCTCCATCACTGGCACCAAAGTCCGGATCCATAAGGAGTCTTTTTCAGCACGGCCAGATTGTTTCCAAACACTGTGACATCCAGCCCTTTTATAAACTGTGACTGAATGAACTTAGTCAAATCATACGTCACTGCAACACGTCTCAGTTTTAGGAAAGAACGGCTGAACGTATTAGCAAACAACTCGCTTTCTTCTGTACGCACCACGGCACGATAAGGATAATTCTGGGCCCAAGTCTGTATGTTTACCGCTGTTTCATTCTTTTTATAGACACGGGTATCGGAAACAATATTCCCATTCACGTCATAAGTCACCTCACCGCTTACTATATTGACACCTTCGGGCACATAAACAGGCTTGCCACCATTATCATATTCTTCCTGACGATACATGGTAGATTTGGGATGCTTTCCTCCCCACCACATTTTCTGCGTGGTAGTAGATATCAACGTTCCTCCGATAGCTCCGTCCATATCTATATTGACAGTAAAATCCTTTATCTTGAAAGTATTCTGCAATCCGAAACGAACATCAGGAGACTGGTTTCCTACTTTGGTCTTAAAAGCGCTCTGAGTGGGCAAACCCGTATTCGCATCCAATATCAACCGGCCATCCGGTGTCTTTTCCCACTCGGTAGCATACATAGCATCAGCCCGGTCACCTTTTTTCAAATCGCCGAACTTCTCCTGGTCTCCATAAATCCCGGTCAGCTTACGAATATTACTACTCCAATTGGTAGCTACATTCCAGGTAAAGTTTTTGTTTTTTACCGGAGTGGCGGAAACAATCAGCTCGAAACCGTTTGTTGTGTATTCGTTACCATTCACATAACGTTTGGTAAATGCCGAGGCAGATGATATGGGCAGTTCTATAATACTGTTCTCATCCAGCATATGATAGTAGGTCAGATCAATTCCAATGCGATTATGCAAAAACGAAGTAGAAACCCCCACCTCATACGAGGTTGTTTTTTGCGGCAATATATTCGCATTGAGTAACGTACCCGGATAAGTCACGGACGGAATACTGCCATACAGTGTGCCATTGGAATAAGTAGCATACAAAGAATAAGGATCAAGGTCACTGGAAACTTGCGCCCATGCACCATTTACTTTCAGATAATCCATCCATGAAGGCAGTTTCACATATTCATTAACCAATGTACTTAATGACACAGAAGGATAGAAATAGGAGTTATTCCCTTTTGCCAAAGTAGAAGACCAGTCATTACGCCCGGTAAATGTAAGAAACAAAGACTCAAACAAATCTACATTCACAGAACCATAAACACTCTCGATAGCTTTTTCGTTCATCGAGTTGGTAGCGCTTACAGGATTCAGGCTATTACCCAAATTGTATACTTTCGCCACGATCAGTCCGTCTGTAGACTGGCTTTGCTTCCGAATCTGACGGTAATACAGTGAAGTACCGGCATTGACAGTCAACGTAAAATTCCTGCTGAAAGCACGTGTGTAAGTAGCAAGAAAATCCGCATTGATGTCCAGCTGATCAGTATTCCACGTTTTGTAGTCGCCATTCCGCGAATCACCATAGTTCATATAAGACTTAGGAACAGACATATCTTCAAATGTGCTTTCCAAACGTCCCGCAGCCCGTCCTTGCAAACTCAGCCCCGGTATTACATCCCAGTTCAGTTTCAGTTGTCCATTCATTGTATTACGGTCATGCTTTTGCGTCAGTTCATTGGCAGCAAAGTAAGGATTATTATACCACGCATAGTTGTAGTTGGCCTGACGTGTACCTTCAGAGTCCGGACGATAATAATGCTCGGCCAACTCCTTTCCATTTACATCATTTCCCATCCATAACAAAATGGTATACATATGATTTTTCGGTCCATATCCATAACGTGGATAATTGGGAGAATATACCTTGTTATAAGAAAGATTGGCTGATAAAGTAACCGAGTTACTAAGGTTATACATACTGTTAAAGTTCAATCCCCCCGTATAAACCGAAGTATTGGGAACCTGTCCGCGCTGATTGGAGAAATCACCGTTAAAATTATAGTTAGCTTTTTTACTTTTGCTTGCCACTGAAAAAGTCGCTTTTGTAATAATTCCGGTACGTAAAAAGTCCCTCAGGTTATCATGAGGCTCCCATGCGATGGGCACCCGTTCGTACTTAGACTGGTCATCATAAATCGTACCGGAAACATCCCCCCACCAAGGAATCGTTTCTCCTGTTTCTTTATTACGGATAGGACTATTCCACTGTGCTATTTTCTGCCCGGCAAAACGAGGTCCCCAGGTCATGTCTCCATCCGAGATACCACCATCTGCTCCATCCCAAAAGGCATACTGACCATTAGAGCCCGAACCAAACTCTGTCTGAGTTTCAGGAAAGACCGTAAATCCGGCAGAAACCATACTGGACAATCCGGCCGTAACAGTCAATCCATCCTCTTTCGCCAGTTTGGTAGTGATCAAAATAGCACCGTCTTTACCCCGCGAACCATACAAAGCAGCGGCGGCAGTTCCCTTCAAAACATTAATACTTTCTATATTTTCGGGAGATACGTCAAAAAGATCCGACTCCACAGGCACACCGTCAATCACCATCAACGGAGTCTTTCCACGTAAGGAAAACGAAGGAGCCTGAAAAATACCGGTAGGATTATTTACCGTCAAACCGGCTACCTGACCCGACAGGGCATTACCAACATTCACCGTACCCGGCTGGTCTAAAGCCTCGGTATTGACTTGTTGGGTAGTATATCCCAACTTCTTTTTCTGCTGCTTGATACCGATAGCAGTTACCACTACTTCGTCAATGGCCTGCACATCGTCATTCATCGTCACGTTAATCACCGTTTGTCCATCTACTTGTTTCTCTACCGGAGTATATCCGATATAAGAAAAAATCAATACACTGAATAACGCCCATCCATATCTGTCACCGTACCCACTGTTGAGTTTTTAACCATTACGCTGGCACCGATAATCACATCCGACTTATCCCGCACCACACCGGTCACTCTGAGATTCTGCGCCTTCACGCAAAGGCATAGCAAGGTCATAACAATGACCAAGCACTGTTTAGTTTTCATTTATATATAATTGTTAGTTTATCCTGAAAAGAAAGAATTCAATAGATACTTTTAAGGCTGACACGGCGGAATACACCCAACAAATGAGATACGTCCTTTTTATTCTCTTGTAAAGCAGTCTCAAAAGACTCCGTATCCGAGTCGATAGCGGCCAACGCCACTTTCAGCACCCCTGTAAACTCCTGCTCCGCCTTATCCTGCGGCAGCAGGTCTTTCCTTACCTGACGGTTCAGTTCTTTTTCAATGGTACGTACTGCATTGTAGATTTCCGGCTTACGAATCACCGTACGACGCGTCGGATCTCCGGGTACCACCTCTTCCTTCACCACATAAGTATCTTTAAATGAATCATACAGGAAGGCTACCTTCTTACCTAATTTATGATTAGAAACCAATGCAGCCAGCTCTTCGGAAGAAGGGGTTTCAACAGTAGAGTAAAACTCCCATGTTTCCACCTTAGCCGAAGATGCATCCGTTTTCACATTCTCTTTTTTATCACGTACCGGATAAAACGGCATAGCCCACATCTGTTGGGCAAACAAACTGATACTCAAAAAAGCAACGGTTAAAATGAACTTCTTTTTCATAATTTTAAGTTTATTGTTTTCTGCCGCAAAGAAACGAACTGCACATTTCAATCCAAATACAAAAAGATGAAACTCACATAACAATTCAAAAAACAGAAAGGAGATAAAAAAAGTGTGT
>ERZ780229.444-NODE-444-length-14338-cov-2.63817_pt1 | contig 14338 bp, 19 predicted proteins | sample MGYA00510974_ERZ780229 | MGnify/ENA primary metagenome ERZ780229 (study PRJEB29588, sample SAMEA2151034) | human gut metagenome | biome: human gut; feature: human-associated habitat; material: faeces | place: Denmark | collected 2008/2010 ... | reverse complement strand
AGAAGAACACACAGTACATCCACATGGATACTTTTCAGGTTAGCAACGAGAAGTACCAATAGAGTAAAAAAGAGGGAGGCGGAACATGAGCGAAGCAGCAAGAATTGATCTGGTAGACAGAGCACCATTGACGGAGAAGCAGCAGAATGTGTATGAAAGCATTTTGCAATATCAGCGTGTGAATGGTTATGCTCCTACTATCAGGGAGATATGCAAGATGGTAGGGGTGGCATCGACTTCAAGTGTTTATGCACATCTGAAAATATTAGAAGAAAAAGGCTATATAGCAAGGAAGATGGATGCTTCCAGAGCAATAGCAATCTTGTAAGGAAGGTGATTACATTGAGCAATAAGGTATATGTTGATGTACTTGCAGAGTTTTCAAAGGACGGACTGCTCATTCCCAAAGAGATAACGTGGGAAGATGGCAGAAAGTATGAGATTACACGAGTAAAAGACAAGCGCAGAGCAGCCAGTACAAGGGCAGCTGCCAGTACAAGGGCTGGCGGCGTTGGAGAGCGTTATACCTGTGTGGTAGATGGAAAGGAAATATTCCTTTTCTATGAAGATAACAATATGTGGTTTATGGAAAGAGCCGGAGCCTGATGTGATTGTGTGCTGACAGCACAATTCATATCAGTTGGCTTTAGATCAGCAAAGCCGGGGAATGTGCAGACATTCATCGGAACTCCCGGCAAAAGGCTTGCAAAGGTGATTTCCCTTTCCTTTACGAGTACAGAATTGTAGATTGATGATTTTGTATGAATAAGGAGCGAACTGAATTGAACAAAGGAAATGTTATAGAAATTAGATGTAAAAAATGTAAAAAGAGATTTTTTGATTACTTGATAAATGATGATAAAAGCAGCGACATGGAAGTTGTGATGAATGGAATCAGTCTTAAATGCGAACGCTGTGATCGCGTTATGGTTATGAAGAAGTATACACAGGGATATTTAATCAGCCATAGCAAAAATGGAGTATTTAAGATATAAATTGAATTATGGCTCACCTGATAAGGGCGGCATATTTCGTAAAAGCTATACAGAGTGTAGTGAAATAATGTCAAGCACCAGAGACGCAGGGAAATAAGGTAACTTAGTTACTTTGTTTCTCTGCGTTTTGTTTTTTGTTATGTAAGAAATTGTTATATTTTCCAATGTATTCAGATGATATTTAGAAAATGCAAAATTTGTCGCAATGTGTTGACAAAACTGGATAAAAATGGTAATGTACAAGTTACAATTGAATATTGAGAACTGTCTAAAATCAAAGGAACAAATATTAAACTTAAAGAAATGTAATTTAGATTAATAAGAATGAATATTTGAAATGTATAAAATGGTTTAAAAATATGCCGGAAAAATTGATAGAAGAGTGATAGAAAAAAGATTAGGCAAAGTACGATAGAAGTTTTAATACATATTTGATTTAATAAAGAAAAAATTTAAAGACTTACATAACAAAATTAGAAAATTTTAGAAGAGTAGAAATTTAGACTTGAGAAGATTTTGTGTTTTGTTGTGGAGGTCTTTTTTTATTTACCTCCACGAAATTTAGAGAAAAGGAGGTGAAGCAGAACATGGAAATCCAAGATGAAGTCTTTGATGCAGAGCAGATGGGCAGGCAACTGAAGAAACTGCGTAATGCATCAAAACTCAGTCAGGAAAGATTTGCAGAGAGACTGGGGATGAGTAGAGACACAATCTATAATTATGAAAAGGGAAAAACAGCTATACCTCATGATCTCATAAAGAGACTTTGTCAGGAATTCAATGTATCTGCTGATTATTTCTATTTCAATATAGACAAGCCTCTGATAGAACCTATAAATATATCAGACTCATTTGATAGAACACTGCAGGAATGTACTGATTTTGAAAAGCAACAACTTATGGACATGTTGAATATTATACGAAGGAAACCAGTTGCAGTATAAAATGCGTAAAATCTTACGAAGAAATATTGATATTTCGGAAGGACGCTCCGTTTTTGGATGCGTCTTTTTTTTATACAATTTAGTCATGGTTGATGACCAAGCATGACAGGAACACAGATTACTGAATATAAGAGCAAACGAACACTGAATGCTGATCTGTCATTGACCATGATTGATCTATGACAACTTAATAGGACACGCATATCCCACGAACTTATATCGCCTTGTCTATGACAGGGTGGCAGAATCCCATTTCGTGCGATGACTATCCTCGGAGCTGCAGCCGATTATGAGAAACGTGACAGCAGGAGCCTTTAAGGATAAGAGCAGAGGGTTGTGCCTACCGGATTAGCAGCCGGAGGTAATGAGATAATAAGTGCACCTGAATTTCAGCAAAATGCATTTTCAGAGAGTGGCTACTTTCGTAAGTCCAGATGGGCAGGAAACTACGAAGTGTTTGTGGCTGGCAAAGGATATGTTACCCGGACAGGGGAGAGCCGAGAGGTTGGGAAGATTTTTTATCTTCCCACACAAGCTGATTTATGGTCACCGACAGAAAAGAAATGTTTAGGTGTGATGGTGTGGATGGTACTGATAAGTCAGCTTATGTGAGGAGATAAAGTGCGCACAGTATCAAATCAAATATTGTTTATAAGGAGATTTTAAGATGGAAAGAGCAATTATATATTATGCAAAAACAGGATTAGAGGCTACAGATCATTTTGTGCCGGAGCTGCTTGAAAAGTATTGTAAGGATAATGGCTATGAAATTGTAGCTATGCTTTCAGAGCCTGCTTCTACAGAAGGAGTTTCATTTCCGATGAAATATGCGTTTATCGGTTTAAATATGGAGGAAGATGTTAATACAATCATAACACTTTCAAAGGATATGATTGGTACAACAGATGAGACCGTCATTGATACACTTGGAAAACTCAGCGAATATGATATCTATGTGGAGGATATTAATGGAGAACTTGAAGAGTGTTATGAGATGATGTACAAAGAGCCTGTTCAGGAAAGTGATGTAAGAAGGCTGGTGCTTGATACGGTATCAAAGTTCTATCATAACATCAGAGCTTGCAGATAGGAGGAAATATGCAGGATTCCAAAGAAAAGCAGTGTCTGATATTTGTAAGAAATAATGCAAATGATACAGCTGACCGTATCGAGGCATATGCAAAAAAGTCCGGCATGGAAGTTGTTGAGACAATTTTTAATACAGATAAAAAAGCGGTTGAACGATTAAGATATTATATTGAAAGAGATGCCATTATCTGTGTGCTAGTAAGAGATGTGGTAGACATTTCAATGGAACTTAATGAGATTAAAGCTGTAATGACACTTGCAGCGGAACATGGAATCAGTATTAATGCAGAGAGCAGGGGCTATGAACCTGCTCTCATTTCTTTTGAATGATATGACAGAAGAAAATAGAAAATTAAAACTGATTATATTTCCGGGCGAAACAGTAGTGATTGATGAACATGGGAAACGGATTGTTGCCTGTCCGACAGAGGATGAGGCAGAAGAATATATCAGGGAACAGGAGGAATGACATAGATGAAACTGAACAGGGGCGATATTGTTATTGCAAATCTGGAGTCAGTAAGTAAAGGGAGCATTCAGAAGATTATCTCAAATAACAAGGCAAATCAGTATTCACCGGTTGTCACAGCAGTAGCCATGTCCACAAAAACATGGAAAAAGAAATATCTGCCAACCCACTGCCTAATACCGGCTGTAAAGGTAAAGGTTACTGACACAGATTTTGAAGTATTTGACAGTATGGCATTATGTGAGCAGATTGTATCCATTGATGTAAATGTTCAGATTGAGAGGGTAGTTGCTTCAATTTCAGATACGGAACTACTTGATAAGATTACTGAATGTGTAAAAATCCAGATTGGGGCATATGAAAAGTACAATTAAATATTACCGGGGCATTTGCTCCGGGTTACATAGCCACCTGTATTTTATGGGTGGCATTTTTACTGAAAGGGGGATAGATTTTATGACAGCAGAAGAATACAGAGCATTGCTTGATACTGATTTTAGAGATGTCAAGATTAATGAAATGCCCGATATGGCATCTTATCATGCTGATCTGAATGATACGATTGAAAAGAGACAGCAGAAGTTTATAAGAAAAGTTGGAAATCCCTATATGATGAGAGTGGGAAAGATGAAAGTTAAAGTAAGCTTTGCCAATAATGGAGTTTCCATAGAAGAAGCTTTCAAAAATATGCTGCTTACAGTTTAGAATCTTTTTTTTAGAATCATATGGAAAATGAAAGGGAGTTGTGCTATGATATGTTCAAGGACTAAATGAATATGGCATAACTTTCTTTGATATTTTAGTTGGGTACATCTGACGTAGAATATTTAAAGGAGTGTTGCGATATGAGTAAACAAATCTCAAAATCTATCATGCAGCCATCTACGTTAGATTATCTAAGGAGGATGGCGATGTTTCTACTAGCGCAAAAGCTGAGAGTAATAGTATTTCAAATCAAAAGGATTTCATCCGAAATTTCCTTGCAGACAAAAAAGACATTAGAATAGTTAAAGAATATGTGGATGATGGTTATTCCGGCTCTAATTTTGACCGTCCGTCTTTTCAGACGATGATGGAAGATATTAAGCGAGGAGTAATTGATTGTGTGGTGGTAAAGGATCTTTCACGTTTTGGACGTGAGTATATTGATTCAGGTCGATACATCGAAAGATTATTTCCGGCTCTTGATGTAAGGTTTATTGCAATCAATGATAACTATGACAGTGTGACTGGAAAGTCACAGGGTGATGAGATTATTATTCCGTTTAAAAACCTGATCAATGATGCATATTGCAGGGATATCAGTATAAAGATACGAAGCCATTTGGATGTAAAGAGAAAAAATGGTGAGTATATCGGTGCATTTGTTCCCTATGGGTATGAAAAATCGGATGATGATAAACATAAGCTGGTTATTGATATTTATGCAGCCGGTATTGTGAAGGAAATTTTTCGGCTAAAGCTTCACGGAATGAGTCAGGATGCAATAGCAACACAGTTGAATAATGAGGGTGTGCTTGCACCTATGGAATATAAGCAGAGCACTTCAGTCACGGTCCGCAGGATTCTTGAAAATGAGATTTACATTGGAAATCTTGTTCAAGGCAAAAGAACGACACCAAATCATAAAGTGAAGCAGGAGGTTGTTAAGCCGGAATCTGACTGGATAAGAATCGAAAAAAATCATGAGCCGATTATTAGTGACAGGGATTTTGAGATTGTTCAAAGGTTGTTGGGAATGGATACGAGAATATCTCCGGATTCAGATATGGTCTATAATCTTTCAGGTATTGCAGTATGTGCAGACTGTGGTTCACCAATGACAAGAAAAATTACAACAGCAGGTGATAAGAAATACGCTTACTATATCTGCTCTAATCATAAATTGACAAAGCAGTGTTCACAGCACTCAATATCAGTATCGTTATTAGAGGATACGGTGCTTGAAATGTTAAAGCTTCATATCAAAAACGTAATGAATCTGGAAGAAATACTTGATTATATTGGAACAATTCCTTTCCAGCAGCTTGATGTAAAAAGTCTTGAAGCAAGAAAACAGAAAAAACTTGAGGAAGTTGAGAAGTGTAAAAGACTGAAAACTTCACTGTATGAAGATATGAAGGACGGAATTCTTACTAAAGAAGAATATCTTGAACTTCATGAGGCATATCTGAAAAAAGCAAAAGAGGGAGAAGAAATAATTCGCCAGATTGAGAGAGACATTGCTTTAATTTTTGAGGAGAAGGATGAAAAGCATCTCTGGATGAATTATTTTACCGAATACAAGGATATTAAGGAACTGACCAGGGACGTGGTTGTAAAACTGATTTCTGAGGTAAGGGTTTCAGAGAATAAAGAGATTGAAATCGTATTTGACTTTGATGATTGTTATAAGAAGTTATTAGAATCAGTCGAAAAACTTGGTTATCAAGTAGATAAAGAACCGGGTGGACAATTAAATATCAGCAGAAGGGAGGCTGTGTAATATGGCAAGAAAAAGCAGAAAAAATATGATGCTACAGGAAAACACAGCCTTACCGGATAAAGAGAAGAAGGTACTTTTTAAGGCTGGATTATATGCAAGACTGTCCCATGAAAAGGAAGAGAACATTGAGAGAGGGACAATCGAAACACAGATGGAACTTATGAAGAATTATGTCAAAGATCACGAAGATATTGTAATTGAAGAGGAATATTATGATGCTTCCTTTACCGGTACTAATTTTGAAAGACCGGATTTTAAGCGAATGCTTGAGGATGCAAAAACAGGAAGAATTAACTGTATTATTGTTAAGGATTTATCGAGACTTGGAAGAAATTATGTGGAGATGGGGAACTACATTGAAAGAGTGTTTCCTTTTCTCAATGTAAGATTCATTGCTGTTACGGATGATTTTGACTCGTTCAGACCGGGCACAGACCTTATGATGCCTTTGAAAAATATCGTAAATGAGTTTTATACAAAGGATATTTCCAAGAAAGTTTCAACTGCACATCGTAGAAAATGGACTACTGATGAATATATGTGCGGTTTTGCTCCATATGGATATCTGAAATCCAAGACGGAGAAGAACAGAATTGTTGTGGATGAAGCAACTGCTGGAAATGTCAGGCTTATTTATAAATTGTTTTTAGATGGCAAAGGTTACACACCAATTGCAAAATATCTGAATGAGCAGGGAATAATGTCACCATTGATGTATTTAAAATCTCTTGGTTATCAGCAGAATGTAAGAACCAATGGTGTATGGACCAAAACAACAGTCAAGTCAATACTGACAAATCAGGCTTATATTGGTTCGGCGGTGCATGGGAAAGTAGTAATTGAGAAATACAATAATATTCCACTCCATGCAACAGATCCAAGTGAATGGGTCGTTGTTGAAAATACGCATGAGCCGCTTATCGACAAAAAGACATTTGAAAAGGCACAGGAAAGAGTAAAGGAAATCTCGGATGCTTATTTTGCAAAAGAGTTTACAAAACACCCACCTAATGAAATGAATCTGCTAAAGGGAAAAATCGTATGCGGAGACTGTGGCAAGGGAATGAGACTTTCTCCAAGAACAACAAAATCGTATGTATATTTTTGTGGAACTTTTTCAGATGGTATTAATCCGGCATGTTCAAGACACAAAATTGATCAGGAGGAAGTCAACAAAGCTGTCTTTGCTCAGATTTCAAATCATATGCGTTGCTGTATTGACGCATTAAAAGTGATACGGGAATTAAATGCAAGAAGCAGCGGACTGAAAAAATACGATGTGTATGAAAAAGCCATTACCAGACAGCGCAGGGAACTGGAGAAAGTAAACCGCAAGTTCTCTGAGTTATATGGAGATTACTCAGAACATTTGATTAATGAGAGCGAATATCTGACATTAAAACAGCAGTATCTTCTAAAAAGCGAAGCTTTGAAGAAGGAGATTGATAATCTTTTAGTATCTCAGAACCTGTATTCAAAGAATTATAAGATTGATGAAGACTGGGAAAACCTTATCAATAAATATCTGAAATGCAGAAAGCTTAACAAAGAGCTGGCAGATGCATTTGTTGACAAGGTACAGGTGTTTGAAGATGGCAGAATTTCCGTAAATCTGGTTTATGATGATTGTCTGGAAGAACTGTTACAGGTAAAGAATAAGAGAGAAGGTGATTTGTATGAGTAAGATAACTGCTATGTATATTCGCCTTTCTATGGAAGATGAGGATGTATCATTAAATCAGAAGGAGGAGAGTAACAGTGTATCCAGTCAGAGGGAATTGTTAGAAGCATTTATTGGCAATCATTCGGAGCTTAAGGATACGAAGGTACAGGAATACTGTGATGATGGATTTACCGGAACAAAATTTGAAAGACCGGATTATATGAAGCTTATGGAGGATGTCCGGGCTGATAAAATATCCTGCATTGTTGTAAAGGATTTATCCCGACTCGGAAGGGATTATATTGAAGTCGGTAGTCTTCTGGAGCAGATATTTCCACTTTATCAGGTACGGGTTATTGCAGTTCCACTTTATCAGGTACGGGTTATTGCAGTTAATGACAATTATGACAGCGATAATTATGATGGTTCCACGGGCGGTATGAATGTTGCGTTTAAGAATTTAATCTATATGCTTTATAGCAGGGACTTGTCCAATAAAGTCAGCTCTGCAATGCATACGAGGATACTGAAAGGTGAGAACATCAGTGGTCAGTTAAGGTATGGGTATGTCAAAGACCCAAATGATAAGCATAAGATTATTGTCGATCCGGAAGCAGCAGAAGTGGTTAAGCTGATATTTGAACTGACCGCACAGGGCAAAAGCAAAACGGAAGTGGCAAATTATCTGAATGCTCAGGGTATTGATACACCATCCGCATACAAAAAGAGAAAAGGAAGCAGAAACTTTTTCCATGCAGTTGAAGTAAAAAGTCTGTGGAGTACTTCTTCTATCCGGGATATATTAAACGATGAAGTTTATCTTGGAAAACTGATATGGAATAAAACTAAGAAGAGGATAGGTAGCAATAACACTTCAAGCTATGTTCCTAAAGACGAATGGATGGTGATAGAAAATTGCCATGAACCCATTATTACTCAGGAATTATTTGATATGGCACACGTTAATTCAAAAAAATGTGTTCGTTCAAAGCGTGGTAAGAGAAACTATAATCCATTTTATTATTGTGGTGTGTGTGGCAGAGCTTTAGCACCCAGCAAAAGGGTAAAAGGTGACATTCTTCTTTGTTACTCGTCCAGAATTGAGGAAAATTCTCCATGCAAAAGCAACAGGGTGGAAATTGCCAAGGTTGAAGATGCAATCATGAAAACTGTAAATATGTATGCAACAGTTTATCTGGATGAGAAAGGAATAAAGAGAGCCGGTAAATCGAAAGAAGTATCTTCGGAAGAAAAGCTTGCAGTACTCGAAAAGAAGGTGAAGAGCCTCAGCAGTAAAAAGATGATGTTGTATTCTGATTATAAGGATGACAAGCTCACAAGAGAAGAGTATGTCAAGCGTTCAAAGGTGATGGTGGAACAGATTGATGAATTGCATCAGAAAATCGAGCAGCTTAAATCGGAACTGCCGACAGAAGATAAGAAATACCGCCAGAAGATAATTCTTCTAGTAAGTTTGAGACACAGTTAGAAAGTATCATCAATATGGAATCTTTTGACAGAGAGAAAATCCAGAAGGTAATCAAAAAAGTGATTATCAATGGAGAGGACAATATAGAGATTGTATGGAATACAGATGATCCATTTTTCAAGTAAGATGGATGGTTACAGAGTTTGGAGTGCCGAGAAAATGTGGCACTCCTTTCTTCTGCAAGTATAAATATTGCTTTCAATATACTGCAATAGCAGGTATAATGGGAAGTGATATTTGAGGGTACAAAAAAATCAATTTTTTTTGGTCTGGGGTTGACACGAGCAGGTGAAACAATTCCTGATATTGAAAAATGCGGCAGACTTGCAGAATTTTATGGCGTGACGATGGATTCCTTAATAAAGGACGATGTGCAGCTTGAAGGGCAGAAGATGGCACCAGCACCGAAAGGCAAACACATGTGGGGGGTTGTCACAGTGAATGACCGCGGTCAGATAGTTATTCCTAAAGAGGCTAGAGAGACTTTTGGACTGGTGAATGGCAGCAGGCTGGTTGTGCTTGGCGATGACAATGAGGGCATAGCGCTTGTTAAAGCGGAGCAGTTTGAAGAAAAACTTAGCATGGCAATGTCGGTTCTTAGTAAAGATATTAAGGAATGAGGTGTTATGTATGATTTGTCCAAAATGTAATAAGGAAATGCGAAAAGGATTCCTTTTCAGCAGTAAAGACGGCGCATTCAGCTTTGCCGATGAAGTGCCTGGAGTATTCACAAATGCGAAAACAGCCAAAGGATTTGTTGAAATCACACCGCTTAAGGCGAGCCACAGAACGAAAGTGGAAGCATGCATATGCGAGAATTGCAGGATAGTAGAATTTGAATATTAGATAAATAAAGGAGCACACACATGAACACCCAACAATTCACCATATCACCAATTCCAGATGACATATTTGCAAAGATGCAGGGAAAATCATTTAAGGACAACTGCACTGTGCCAAGAGAAGATTTGCGGTATCTTAAAGTTTTGCATGTCGGATTTGATGGGAAAACGCACATAGGTGAGCTGGTTGTGAACAGGCTGATTGCTGATGATGTGCTTGATATATTTAAGCAGCTTTACGAGGCTGGCTATGAGATTGAAAAAATCAGACTTATTGATGAATATGATGCTGATGACGAGAAGTCGATGAGGGATAATAATTCTTCAGCGTTTAATTTTAGATACATTTCCTATTCAACGAAGCTGTCGAAGCATGCGTTAGGGCTGGCGGTTGACATCAACACGCTTTATAATCCTTATGTGAAATATGTTGATGGCAGAAGAAATGTAGAGCCTGCCAACGCTGAAAAGTATACAGACAGAAGCATTGAATTTCCACACAAAATCGACCATGACGATTTGTGCTATAAGGTGTTTGCAGAACATGGATTTGAGTGGGGCGGCGACTGGGAACATGCAAAAGATTACCAGCATTTTGAGATGCCAGATGAGTGGATTCAGAAAAGTTCATGCAGAAAAAATGTGATATAATATAAAAGTTCGTGCGGAAAAATGTAATGCAACACAAAAATTCGTACATAAAAGTGTGGCAAAATACATTTTTACGTCCATAAAAATGTTGACCTTATCCTCTTAAAGGAATCAAATATTATACATAGGATAACCACTTTCACATCAAGGTAAGTGACAATAAATCAGTTATTAAGTAAAAATGTATTAAGAAAACGGCATATTTCAGAATTAACTATACAAAATGCACAAACACTTGCGTAAATCTTTGTAATTTTAAGCCATTTCATTTTTATCCATATTGTGGTATTTTTAGCAACAGAGGCGATTTATTTTGCATGATATAGGACACTGCCAGCAAAATAACGCCTCTTTTGCTATTTAATCTATAATGTTTGGGAGGTTAATAATGATTAAGAAGGCAAGAAGGGTTTTTGCAGCTGTTGTTGCAGTATTATTAGTATGTTTTACAGCAGCACCAGTGTTGTCAGCTAATGCGGCAACACAGAATTCATGGAATTTCAAGAATTCTAATTTTAAGAAGTTAGGAACTATTAAATCAAGTACTACAGTAGACGGACTTGGTCTTATGGCAACAAGCAGTAAGAATATGAAGGTTAAGGCGGAATCTGTAACAGTAGATGGCACAGCATATACATATTGTCTGGCTCTTTCTGGTACAGGCACTACATCATACCGTTCAGTTAAGGTACCAGTGTCAGGTTCTGATACAATAAAGGTAGTGTTAAGAAGCAGTGGAAGCTCTACCCGTAATTTAATCGTAGCTGATTCTAATGGAAAGAAGCTTGGAACTATTGCAGCTAATAAGACAGCTTCTTTAGGAACATATTCATATTCAGGTTCTAAGGGATACATATATCTGTATTCAGAGAACAGCGGAATCAACATTTACAAAGTACAGGTTGATTCTAATGGCAGCTCGTCATCTGGTTCTTCATCAGGAAGTTCATCAGGTTCAGGCAGCTCTTCATCAGGAAGCAGCTCATCTTCAGGTTCATCAACAGGTTCATCTGTATCAGGTAATTATGTGGTTAAGGCTGGTGGAATGTCTTTAGCAGATGCACTTAAGAAGGCTAAGTCAGGACAGACAGTAGTTATTGATGGAACAGTTAAGTCAGGAGCTGTTTCACTTCCAGCAGGTGTTAATCTTGCAGGAAAGAATAATGCGACAATAGATTTCTCACAGACAAGCGGAAGTTCAGGAAGAGGAATTACATTATCAGGTAATGGAAGCACACTTTCTAACATTACAGTTAAGAATGCTTCTGATAATGGAATCTTTATTTCAGGTTCTAATAATACATTAAAGTATGTAACATGCTGTTATAATGAAGATGCAGGTTTTCAGGTAAGCAACGGAGGAGCTAATAACAAGTTTTATAATTGCAAGTCTCATCATAATGCAGATGCTAAGGGTGAGAATGCTGATGGTTTTGCAGTAAAACTTCATTCAGGTGAAGGCAATTATTTTGAAAACTGTGTAGCTGAATACAATAGTGATGATGGCTGGGATTGTTATGCAGCTCATGGAGCAGTAACACTTGTAAACTGTCAGGCTAACTACAATGGATACTGTGATGGAATATATGGTGATGGTAACGGATTTAAGATGGGTGGAGTAGATAATAAAACACCAGGAAAGGCAGCTCACCTTGATCCTCTTAACCATAAGCTTATTGGATGTACAGCTAAGGGAAACTATGCTAATGGTTTCGATAGAAACAACCAGAGTGGTGTTGTAACAATGAAGAATTGTATTTCAGATTCTAATAAGGGTAATAATTATCACTGGCCACTTACAGGAAAACCATCTGCACTTGGTTATAAAGTAACATTTGGCAAGGCTATTATTGAAGATTGTACTAATATTAATGGAAAAGTTAATATTACAGGAGCAACTCTTAAGGGTAACTGTAAGGGATTCTAGGATAATGGCTGATTGTAATAATATGGTTTACGATACAATATTATAATTTATAACAAAATAATAAAACGCATGTCCGATTTTTTCAATCTGGCATGCGTTTTTTATCGTTAATCCAATTAGTTAAGATCAGTCAATTATATGATGATTAAGCCATCTGCGGGAGTGGAAACGTATAGTGAACACGATACCGCGCACAGTCCAGTCGGCAAACATTCCAATCCATACAGCAATAGGACCAAAGCCATATACACGGCATAAGAATATAGTAAAGCTTACACGACATAACCACATGCTTGCACACGATGTTATCATTGAAAACTTTACGTCTCCGGCAGCACGCATTCCGTACGCCGGAATGAATGACAATACCCATGATATTGGCTTGGTTATTGTTATGAAAAGAGTCATCTCAAAACACATTCTTGCACTTTCTGCTTCCATTCCGCCGAGTATGGTAATCGGTCGGCACAATGCAAATACAACAAGACAGCTTATAATAATGGCAGCTTCAGCCATTTTACTGAGCTTCTTTATATAATATATGGCTTCATCTTTTCTTCCGGCTCCAATGCACTGACCAACTATAGTCATAAGTCCAATACCTACACCCTGTGCGGCAACTCCGTTAAGGTTTTCAAGAATATTGGTCACAGCATTTGCAGCAATGGCAGCAGTTCCGAGCGTTGAAACTGTTGACTGGATGGCCAGCTTTCCAAACTGGAACATGCTGTTTTCAATACCTGAAGGAATACCAATATATAAGACTCTCTTAATTAAATCCCAGTCGGGACGGATTGTGTAATATCTGTTAACGCATATGGTCTGTGATGGATTTCTTAATTTAATAATTACAACAACTGCACAGAAAACTCTTGATACAAGTGTTGATATTGCAGCCCCTGCAACGCCCATTCCAAGTCCGAATATAAGAACTGCATTACCACCTATATTAAGGAAGTTGGATATTATTGATATTGTCATAGGGCTTTTGCTGTCCTTCTGGGCTCTCATAATGGACGCACCAGCGTCATATAGGCCAATGAATGGAAATGACAACAGGGTGAACAGGAAATATGCCTGTGAATCAGCCATAACCTCAGCTTCTACAGAACCAAAGATGAACTTAAGCATTGGTACACGAAGAACGAGACATATTGCTGATATGAAAACCGACAGCACTGTCATGACAAGAAATACCTGTCTTGCAGCGCGGTTGGCACCTTTAGGGTTGCTGCTTCCTATGTACTGGGAACATAGGATTGCACCTCCGGCAGCAAGTGCTGACAAGGCCTGTATTACAAGAATATTGATGGAATCAACAAGTGATACGGCTGAAACAGCAGATGCACCTACATTACTTACCATCATAGTATCAACAGTTCCCATAAGTGAAGCTAAGAGATTTTCCAGCATGATAGGAATAAGAAGCTTCCTTATATCTATATTAGAAAAAATGTGGTCAGAATTATTAGTCATTGAAATTACTCCATTATATTTTACAAACTAAAATGCAACTAACATAATTTATTCCTAAGAACAGATAAAGTCAAGTATATATGTTGATAAAACATGTCAGAAAGAACATATTGGCATAAAATACTTGACTTTATAATATAATTATGATATCTTAACAAAGCACTGAGATATCAGTGATTATGCGGGTGTAGTTCAATGGTAGAACACTAGCCTTCCAAGCTAGATACGTGGGTTCGATTCCCATCACCCGCTCTATTTTTTTGTCCAAGTGAATTATTTCAGGGTGATGTGAATCGAACCCACGGGGT
>ERZ780229.433-NODE-433-length-14570-cov-1.47_pt1 | contig 14570 bp, 12 predicted proteins | sample MGYA00510974_ERZ780229 | MGnify/ENA primary metagenome ERZ780229 (study PRJEB29588, sample SAMEA2151034) | human gut metagenome | biome: human gut; feature: human-associated habitat; material: faeces | place: Denmark | collected 2008/2010 ... | reverse complement strand
GGACGATTCCGGCTTCGAAGGTAGCCTTATGGTCGAATATCCGGCTATGCCTATATTGGCGGGTCCAGCTATATCCTCCCGAAGCAAATATGCCTATCTTACGTCCCAGACGGTATTCCAGGTTGACGCGCGGCTGTAAGGCATACAGGCGAGCTGGAAGCCCTTCGTTCTTGTTGTCGAGTGTTTCAATATGATAGAATCCTGCATCAGCACTCAGCTCCAGCCGTGGAAGGAGAGAGCAGTATACGCCTCCTCTATAAAAAGCCGAAGCAGAAAGTTTACGGTCTAAATCTAGATAGAAAGCTCCTGCTCCCCATTCTGTATAGGTATGTCGGTTTTTAAAGCGTACCGCTACATTCACCTTATTGAGATTTCCTCCCGAGATAATCATCTGCACATGGGTTTGTGGATTGATATTGATGCACCCGATTTGATGCGCTGTACTATCCTGACTGATATTGAGAATTCCCAGCTGCAAGCCCTTGCTGGTTTGTGAAGCTACATTGGCGATGCCGGCTTGCAAGCCTCTGTTCTGATCGCCGTAGTTTGCGATACCAAGCTGTAATCCGTGGTTTTCTACGGCAATGTTCCCTAATGCGGCGAGCTGTACTCCATTGTTTTTGGTTCCGGCCACATTCAGCAGACTGGTCAGTTGTACGCCGTTCATCGATTCTCCGGCTACGTTCATCAATCCTCCTATAACCACGCCTCTCTGTGTTCTTCTGGTGACATTGGCAAGTCCGGCTACATGCAGTCCGGAACTGTTTCTGCCAGCAACGGTAATCAGTCCGCTGATGGATACTCCGCTTTCGTCCAGTCCTGTCACATTGCCGAGGGTAGACAGGGCGATACCCGACATGGAGTTACCCGTTACGTTCATCAAGCCCGCTATCGTAACGCCTTGTGTGTTCTTTCCCGTTACGTTGGCTATACCCGAAAGCTGGAATCCGGCTGCGTTTAGTCCTGTCACGTTGGTGATACCGGCCACCTGAAAACCTTTGGAATGATAATGCGTGATACTCGATATTGCATTTATCCCCAGTCCGGTCAGGCAGGGATAGTTGCTTATCAGTCCAAGATTTACGTAAGTACGTGGAGGATCTTTTTTCTTGTTGGTGATATTGATAGCTAAGTTTGCTCCCTTTTTCAATCCTTTATTGTTGCGCGTCTGTGCGTATAAAGGAGTTGTTCCTGCCAGAATACATCCTGACAGGAACACGCTTATCATTTTTGTGCTGAGTTTCATCCGTATTTATTTTACGTCCTGATAGAGGAATCGCTTGATGCTCTTTTTCGGAGTTTTCTCGAACTCTTCAGGATAGATTTTGATTCGTGAAATTTGTGAGTAAGCCGGCAGCTCGGAGTTCAGGGTAACGCGGTTTTCTTCCATGGCGACCTCTATATCCTTGTTGCTCATGCCCTGCGCATAAGCCTCATCAAAGTCCGGATAGATCAGCGCAGCCAGCTTGTTGTCGTTTTGCTGTATGACGATACTTTCGGCCACATACGGAAGATTGTTCAGCTTTTCCTCTATTTCTTCCGGATAGATGTTTTGTCCGGAAGGGCCGAGCAGCAGGTTCTTGCTTCGTCCCTTGATGGTGACGTTACCTTCTTCGTCCATGATTCCCAGATCACCTGTATGCAGCCATCCGTCAGCATCGAAAATTTGTTTTGTTGCCTCTTCATTTTTATAATATCCCAGCATCACGTTGTCGCCGCGTGTCAGAATCTCGCCCACGATGTGCTGCGGGTCGGGACTGTCAATGCGTACTTCCATGCGCGGAGCAGCCTTTCCGCACGAGCCCATGCGGAAACGTTTCCAGTCTTCGTAGCAGATGATTGGTCCGCATTCTGTCATTCCGTATCCTACGGTATAAGGGAAATCGATACTTTTCAGCAGTTTTTCCACTTCCTGATTGAAGGCGGCACCACCCACGATGACCTCGTAGAAATTACCTCCGAACCCTTTGATCATTTGCTCGCGTACAGCGGCTTTTATCTTGTCGTTGATGATGGGGACCTTCAGCAGCATCTTCATCTTGAGCGTTTCCAGTTTGGGCAAGACGTTTTTCTTGATGATTTTTTCGATAATCAGTGGCACAGCGATGACGATGTGCGGCTTGACTTCGGAAAATGCCTGGAAGATAATCTTCGGGCTGGGCATGCGGGTGAGGAAGAACACGTGACAGCCGCTGGCAAACTCGTACAGAAATTCGAAAGCCAGTCCGTACATGTGTGCCATGGGAAGCATGGATACAACTCTGTCGCCCGGTTTCAGCGGAAGTACTTCGAACGCAAATTGGGTGTTCGACCACAGAGAACGGTAGGGGAGCATTACGCCTTTCGAGAAACTTGTCGTCCCCGAAGTGTAGTTGATTACCGCCAGTTCCTCCGGTTCATCGCGGCGATATGCTACATGTTCGCGACGGAAGTTGCGCGGAAACTTCTTTCCGAACAGTTCATTCAGATGCTCTCGGGCATACTCCAGCTGTTTGCTGCGGCATACCAGCAGGGTAAAGTCCGTCATCAGGATGATACCTTCCAGTAAAGGCATTTCCGCTTCGTTCAGGGCTTCCCATACCATGTCGCCCACAAAAAGGAGGCGTGCCTCCGAGTGGTTTACGATATTGTGTATATTGTCTGCCTTAAATTCATGTAAGATAGGTACAGCTACTGCTCCGTAGGTCAGTATGGCAAGGAAGGCTACCCCCCAGTGTGAACTGTTGCGTCCGCACACGGCTACTTTGTCGCCCGGCTTGATGCCGCTTTCTGCCAGCAGAATGTGTAACTTTTCTATTTTGCGGGCAACGTCCTTGTATTGTAGGGTTGCACCTTTATAATCGGTCAGTGCATCCAGGTCCCAGTTTTCCTTGATGCTTTTCTCTACAAAGGCAATGAAACTTTTTTCCATAGAATGAATTTTTAGTAATGCACAAAAGGTGCCTTATTGTGCAAAGATATTGTTTAATTCTTAGTATTCCAAATTTATACGACGTGTTATGATGGCTTTTGAGAGCTTATATCCAAAAAATGTATCTCGGGATATTTTGTTCTGTTTTTTGCTTAAAACAAAATCGGATATTGCTTGGTTCGTATCGGTCTGACAGAAAAATGCTAATTGCTGCGGTCTGTGAGCATTTGCGGAATAATTTGCGGAAAACACCTCGGGAAGTATATGGAAAGACGGGCGGGGGGTAAGATAGATTTGTACGAAAAAAAATATCTTTTGTACAAAAAAATATTTTTTTCGTACAAAAGATATGAGTTTTCTGGGCGGCTTTACAACAGAAGCCGTAGGCATAATCTTATTATAGCTTAGACACATTTTCCGTTTTTCCGGTAACCTGACGCGGATTGCCTGCATAACGAATTTCACCTCCGCTGCTTGTACTGACAGATAACGATTCGGTTGCGTGACATAGAATGTCGCCTCCCGAGCTGGCACTGACTTGTGCGGCCTTCAGGTCTTGGGCGTAGATACTGCCGCTCGACTGAGATGAATATTCGGCGGTGGCACACTGTCCGGACAGACGGATGTCGCCGGAAGAACCAGTCAGGGCCTGTACGCTGCCTGCACACGATAATGACTGAATCTGGCAGTCGCCCGATGAGCTGGAATGAAGACTGGCCTCGTTGCAGTGTGCGTCATCGATTTTCAAGTCGCCGCTGCTGCTGGTAGATGCCTCCAGCACGTGGCATGTCACGTCTTTGATGGCAATATCACCGCTGCTGGAGGTTTGAATATTCAGGTTTTTACACTGGATTCTGCCGGCATCGATGTCACCGCTGCTCGAAGTGGTGAGCGTTACATCCTTGTCTGTTTTCAGCGGGCTGGCAAGCGTGATGTCGGAAGAACTGGAAGTGGCAAATGCCGTCACTTCAGGAGCAAAGACTTTTACTTCGCATTCGTATTTTCCCCTTATGGAGAGTGATTCTCCTTTGGGAAAATTGTAGCCGACTTCCAGTTTATCTCCATTCTGATGTACTTTTACGTACGGAATGATGTTGTCGGGAGCATAGATTTCAGCGTAAGTCTTGCCTGAGGTCTGCGTATAGATTACATCTATCGAGGTAGAGGATTTGATGGAGCCGATATCGCTGAGTTCTATTTTCTTGGTAACGTATTTGTTGCTTGGCTTGATGGTCTTTCCGTCTATGGAGAAGGAACAGCTTTCGACTGTTATCAATGCCAGTGCAATGCCTAGTGTGGCTGCAAGTTTTGATGTTTTCATAAGCAATGTTTTTTTAGTTTCTCATATACTTAGACGCAAGTTTGTGCGAAATGTAACACACTTTGCCGAAAAAAATGAAGGGCAAGGCAAAAAAAATACATTTTTGAGGGAGGAAGAATCGGATGTTGATATTTGTTTTGTTGAAAGTAAGTCGTTGTGAACCTGATGGATATCATTCCAAAGATGTCATCCGAGTAATAAAAAATCCGGCAAATCCTCACGAACAAGGACTTGCCGGATTTTTGTACAGCGGAAAATATTTATTCTTCTCTGCTGCTGTAGTATTTCATGAACTGTGTACGTTCGAACGGATTGATGTCGCCGGCAGCTTCGGCATTCATCTTGCCTTTAAACTGCGACAGGCTTTCGTAGCCTTTATCGTCCATCCATTCAGCCAGTTCTTTCTTCATGTTTTCAATTTCCTTGGCACCGTACTGGTAAATCACGCTGCATACTTCTACAGCTGCTGCGCCTGCCAGAATTGATTTGATGACACCCTTTCCACAGTGTACGCCACCAGAAATAGCATAATCCAGGCGTGGTACGGCTGCCGAAGCGATGGCTGTCCAGCGCAGGCGGTCGGCCAGCTCATTCGGAGTGCTCATAACGTTGGCATTGGTAAAGGTCATCGTATCGATATTGATATCCGGCTGATAGAAACGGTTGAACAGAACTACAGCTGCGGCTCCGTTGGCATAAAGCTGGTTGATGAGAGAAACCGGATTGGTGAAGTTGCTTCCCAGTTTCATAATTACGGGGATTTTTACAACTTTCTTGATGTGGCGGAGTATTTCGATGTGACGCTGTTCGAAACTTCCCGGGGTATAGTCTTTGTCGGTCTGCAAAGACAGGATGTTCAGTTCCAGGGCGTCGGCTCCGGCCTTTTCCATCATTTCTGCAAAGTCCACCCATTCGCTGTCGCTGTAGCAGTTAATGCTTGCGATTACGGGGATATGACATGTTTTCTTTGTCTCTTCTATCAGGCTGATATGTTCGTTCAGCGCGTGCGAGCGTACGTATGCTCCCAGATAATCGTCAGCTTCGGGGGAACCGTATCCCTGCATGGAGCCTGCCTGCATGTTGATTTGTTCCTCGAAAACGGACTTCAGGACTACTGCTCCTGCGCCGGCTTCTTCCAGTTTTTTAATTTTTTCCGCACTGTTAGTCAGTCCCGAACTACTGATGATAATCGGGTTTTCAAGTGCCAGTCCTGCGAATGTTGTTTTTAGTTGTGCCATATTAATTAGATTTTAATAGATTCTTTCTCCAAAAATTTTGCTTCCCACACGTACCATCGTACTTCCTTCTTTTACAGCTATCGGATAGTCGTGCGACATACCCATGGATATTTCACGAAATTCCGGACGATCGAAAAAATAATCCTTTTTCAGTTCGTCGAAGAATGTTTTCAGTGAATGAAATTCTTTGGCAATTTCTGTCGTGTCGTCTGTGTTTGTAGCCATGCCCATGACGCCTGCTATGCAGACATGATTCAGGCTTTTCCATTCTCCCGCGCGAAGCATCTCCCTGCAACTGTCGAATGTAAATCCGTATTTGCTTTCTTCCTGCGCGATGTGTATCTCGAGCAGGCAGGGGATGACGCGGTTATACTTGGCAGCTTGTTTGTTGACTTCAGCCAATAATTTATAGGAGTCGGCGGCATGTATCATTGCAATGTAAGGTGCAATGTACTTTACCTTGTTGGTTTGCAGGTGTCCGATGAAATGCCATTCGATGTCTTTCGGCAGTTTTTCGTATTTCCCCGATAATTCCTGTTCCTTGCTTTCGCCGAAAATGCGCTGTCCGACAGCATAGGCTGCTTCGATGGCTTCGGCAGGATGAAATTTCGATACGGCCACCAGACGGACGTTTTCCGGCAATTCCGCTACCACTTCCTTTAAATTAGTTTGAATATCCATTATCAGATTTGTTTTTTTTGAGTATTATCTTTTATCGGCATCCGGAAATTCGGGCTTTACATCCGGCTCGGCAGAATAGGGATATACATCCATGATGGCAGTTTCTGCAATCGAAGCGATGGAATAATCGGCCATGGTTCCTTTCATGCCTTCGTCCAGTTTCTTTACGGCATCACGCAAATCGGCGGCCTGTACCAGCACGTTTGTCGCTGTTTTCTTTTCGGCTCCGCTTTTTTCATCAAGCGTAATGAAGTACAGCTTGCACTTGAACCAGCGGTCGGCTGTATCTTCTTCGCAAGGGAACAACTCGCTGTAGTTGGCACGCTTGATGTCGGCTACGGTAAATTCTCCACTGATAAAAGGGGTGATTTCTTCAATAATGCGTGACTCCGCTTCTGTAAAACTGAGTGCGTCTACTAGGTAAGGTTCTGTTACTTTTTTGTTCATGCCGTTTTCCGCTACTTTCTCGTAGCGGATTTTACATTCGAACCAATTATGCATCATAATGATTTTCTTTCTGTGTTAGTTTGACAATGTTCATGCAAATTTACACTAAAATTTTAATTAAAACCCTTACATAAATAATTTATTTGCTTACTCGCGCAACTTGCATCGGTTCTGCTGCATGAACTCCTGGAGCTCAGCGGCGTGATTCCCTTGTAACAGAATGTGATGATTCCCCAGCGGATTGGTCAGGAAGTAGCTTACGGGCTTGTTGAGCTTGATCTTGAACTGCGTGCGGCATGAAGTCGACAGGTTCGTGTTCTCGGTAAGATATCCTTCTGCCAGATAATATTCGTCCAGACATTCACTTCCGCACTTGAAAAGTGTCACATCTCCTTCGTGCATCATTCCTTGTATGGCGATACCGCTTTGGGTTTCAAAATGGTCGCGTATGATAAAGTCGTTTACCATTTTGGTGGCAATGGTGCAGTGAGCCAGCAGCAGTTCGTTGCGTTTGGTATCAATGAATGACGGGTTTCCCATAAATGACGGTTGTCCGGTAACGGCTTTCGCCATGAGCATGGTCATGATGGCCTGCAAGTCGCCTTCACAGCCGGCAGGGATTCCCTCATTATTTAACAATGAGAGGGCTAGGCAACCGGTAGTCTTTAGTTGTTTAATCAGGGAGAAGCAGGATAATGTCACGGCATCCAGCTTTTCGGAAGTACATAGTTGCTTGATAGCTTTGTACAATCGCATGGCTTTGCGGAGTTCTTCCGGAGTTGTGTCCTGACAAGCTTTTGCTTTGTTGGCGAAAATAGAGGCTTCCAGCCCGATTTCGTCGTCGGTGATAGCATAGAATCGTTTGTAAACCTCTTGAAGCGGAATGTCAATATAGTTCACTCCCCACCGCTGGCTGGCCAGAAGATAGTCTACGTGACTGGCTACCAGCCGGTGTTCCGATGATTCCGATACGCTTGCCTCTCAGCGAACGTTTGGCGGCGAAGGCCTTATGGTGGCGTAGAACCTGTTCTGTCATATCGGCTACTTGTCCGTGAATGATGCGTACCTTCATGTCTTTGTTGTGCATGCATGCTGAAATCTCCAGTGCGGCGGCAAGTGAATTGTTCAGCCCGTCGGCAAGTAACGTAATCGGATAGGGTAGGGAACTAAAGTTTCTGATGACAGCATCTTCTACACCTCCGCTTGCGATGAATGCCAGTTTGTATGCATTGGCCGGTATGCTTTCTGTTTCTGTATGGTTGACTAAATGAAGAGTGAAATGTTGTTCCAAGGCCATGAAGAGCTCCTTATGGCTTTGGTAAGTCTGTTCCATTTTGTAGCTTCCAGATGTAAATATAATTAGGTATAAGTTCATAGCTTAATATGTGATGGTTTTACCTGTACGAATATACATTTTTTTCTGTTTGTTGCTTTGATGTTGTGTAGAGTTTTTATGTTTTTTGATAGAGTTTAGAGCCTGTTTAAGGTTCCATGTTAGTCGAGTGTTGGATTTATTTTATAAGAAAAGTTGTGCGTTTTGTTCTTTCGGGCTATATTTGTAGTCACATTTAAATCAAATTGTTAATTTATGCCACAAATATCCATTAGAGGAAACGAGATGCCTGAGTCGCCTATTCGTAAACTGGCGCCTCTGGCTGAAGCTGCAAAGGAGAGAGGAATTCATGTGTATCACCTGAATATCGGTCAGCCGGACCTGCCTACTCCACGAGCGGCCCTCGATGCGATTCGTCATATTGACCGTACGGTGCTTGAGTATAGTCCGAGTCAGGGTTATCGCAGTTACCGTGAGAAACTGGTAGGTTATTATAAAAAATATGATATAAATCTCGACGCAGATGATATTATCATCACTACCGGAGGGTCGGAAGCCGTATTGTTTGCTTTTATGAGCTGCCTGAATCCGGGAGATGAAATCATTGTGCCCGAGCCTGCTTATGCTAACTATATGGCATTTGCCATTTCGGCTGGTGCGGTGATTCGTACGGTTACTACAACAATCGATGAAGGGTTCTCTTTGCCGAAGGTAGAAAAGTTCGAAGAACTGATCAATGAGCGTACCAAAGGTATCTTGATTTGTAATCCGAATAATCCGACAGGTTATCTGTATACCCGCCGTGAAATGAATCAGATTCGTGATCTGGTGAAGAAGTACGATCTGTTCCTGTTCTCCGATGAGGTCTATCGCGAATTTATTTATACCGGTTCTCCTTATATTTCTGCATGTCATCTGGAAGGAATTGAGCAGAATGTTGTGCTGATAGACTCTGTATCGAAACGTTATTCGGAATGTGGAATCCGTATCGGTGCCCTGATTACCAAGAATGAAGAGGTGCGTAAAGCGGTCATGAAGTTCTGTCAGGCTCGTCTGAGTCCTCCGTTGATCGGGCAGATTGCCGCTGAGGCTTCACTTGATGAACCGGAAGAATATTCACGTGAAATGTACGATGAATACGTAGAACGCCGTAAGTGTCTTATTGACGGATTGAACCGTATTCCGGGAGTCTATTCGCCTATTCCGATGGGAGCCTTCTATACCGTAGCTAAACTGCCGGTGGATGATGCCGAAAAGTTCTGTGCTTGGTGTCTGTCTGACTTTAATTATGAAGGTGAAACCGTGATGATGGCTCCGGCAGCAGGCTTTTATACGACTCCGGGTGCGGGCAGAAACGAGGTGCGTGTGGCTTATGTATTGAAGAAAGAAGACTTGGCCCGTGCTTTGTTTGTGCTGCGCAAGGCACTCGAAGCTTACCCTGGACATGTAGACGAATAGTATGAACTGGAAGCTTTTTATAGCGCACCGTATCTATAAGAGCAACGAAGGCGGAAAGGAAGTTTCAAAGCCTGCCGTACGTATTGCGATGGCAGGCATTGCCATTGGCTTGGCAGTGATGATTATCTCTGTAGCTGTCGTAATAGGTTTTAAGCATCAGGTGCGCGACAAGGTTGTCGGCCTTAGTTCCGATATTCTTGTGACCAGTATGGACGAAGCACAGTCGTATCAGACTACTCCGGTGGTAGCCAGCGACAGTTTGTTGCAGGTTTTGAAAACAGTTCCTTCTGTGAGTCATGTGCAACGCTATGCTACCAAACCGGGAATGATCATGACTTCCGACAATTTTCAGGGAATGGTCCTGAAAGGTGTAGCTCAGGAGTATGACACTGATTTCTTGAAAAAACATTTGCTGGAAGGAGAGGTGCCGTCTTTCTCCGATTCTGTATCCAGCAATGCGGTTGTTATATCGAAAACCATTGCCGATCGACTTTCTTTGAAGGTAGGAGATAAGTTGTATACTTATTATCTGGAGGATAATATTCGTGCTCGCAGGCTGACGGTTGCCGGCATCTATCAGACAAACTTTTCGGCTTACGATGACTTGTTTCTGATAACAGATTTGTATACGGTAGTACGTTTGAATAACTGGAAGAAGGATCAGGTAGGAGGAGTCGAAATAGAAGTGGGCGATTATGCCTTGTTGGAACAAATAAATGAGGAAATCCGTGGGTTGCTGAAAGAAAAAACAGATCGTTATGGAAGTATGTATTACTCGCGGACGGTGGAAGAAGTATATCCTCAGATATTTGCCTGGCTCGATTTACTCGACGTGAATGTGTGGGTTATCTTGATTCTGATGGTCGGTGTAGCAGGCTTTACCATGATTTCCGGCTTGCTCATTATTATATTGGAAAGAACTAATATGATAGGTGTACTCAAGGCTTTGGGAGCAGACAATACTTCTGTGCGAAAGGTCTTTCTTTCATTTTCCGTACTGCTGATACGAAAAGGAATGCTTTGGGGGAATATCGTTGCGCTTTTGTTTTGCGTATTGCAATACTATTTCAAGATAATAAAGCTCGATCCCGCTACGTATTATGTCGATGCAGTTCCAATTGAATTGAATGTCGGGATATGGTTGCTGCTGAACATAGCAACGCTGATGGTTTCCGTCTTGATGCTGGTAGGCCCTTCTTATCTCGTCAGTCGTATACATCCGGCTAAATCAATCCGGTTCGAGTAATAATCATGTAAGATGAAAATAAAATGTCCTGATATTTTAAGGGAAAATCTTTCAAATGATCTTAAAATATCAGGACATTTCTTGTATTGGATGTTTAGAAAGGAATTATCCTATTTTGCTTATTTTCTTCAAGCGTTCCTCATCGATCAGCTTTATCTTTCGGCCGTCGATAATAATTAGTTTTTCAGTTGCGAAGTTCGATAAAGTACGGATAGCGTTCGAGGTTGTCATATTCGACAGATTTGCCAGATCTTCTCTTGAAAGATAAATGCTAAGCGTACATTGATCTTCTTCCAGTCCGTAAGTGTCTTTCAGGAACAATAGAGATTCAGCAAGACGTCCGCGGATATGTTTTTGAGTCAGGTTTACCGTACGTTCATCAGAGATACCCAAGTCGATGGAGAGCTGACGGATAAAGAACATAGCCAGTTCTGCATTTTCCTGGATAAGCTTGACGATAATCGGCATGGGAATAAGACATATCGTACAAGGTTCGAATGCTGCTGCTGCCGTGACAAAGTTTTCTTCTGCAAAATAGGCACGGTAAGCAAAATATTCCTTGTTCTTGATTACACGGATAATCTGGCTGCGTCCACCCACTCCATCTTTGTAAATCTTTACTTTTCCGCTAAGCAGGCACATCAGATGCATCGGAGTTTCTCCTTCGCAGTAGATTGTTTCGTTCTTTTTATATTTCTGTATCGTAAAATTTTGCGCAAGCAATTCACGTTGCGCTTCGGTAAGAGGCTGCCACAAATCAGGGATACTTTCGGCAATCTCGGCTTCTGTTAATTCCTTCTTGACCATAAGTGCTATAAAACCATGTTTTGTAGCACAAAGGTAGGAGGAAAAATTTAAAAACTTGATTTTCTTCTTGAAAAATGTCGTGTACACATGTGGAATTATTATATATTTGCTTTGATTTATGGTAAAATTAAGAAATATATATCATGTCATATTCCGTCTGTTGGTATGTCTCTTTGTGTGGAGCTACATTACAGCAGTTGGGGGCGGCAACCAGGCGTTGGCTTCCTCGTATAAGCCGTATGTGGCTGATACCATTCTGACTCGTATCTTTCGCTCGGCCTCGGTCTATGCAGAAGAAGTAGGAGAGTACAAGGCAGACTTGTATTTGAAAGGAAGGCTACAGATACATAAGCAGAATAAGATTATCAAATATGTTCCTTCCATGTTTCGTTTCGAAAAGGGAATCAACGACTATATTCATGAATCAATCAGTGAGTTGCATTATACGGCACCTAATATTTATGACCGGAAAATCCGTGCTGTCTCAACTACCTTTACGGGCGGGAACAGCCGGTTTTTCGATATTCTGGAGTTCATGAAGTTCAATATTTATGCTCCTTCTCTGATGGAAGACAAGCTTCTTTCTCCGTTGAATGAGCAGTCGAGCGTACATTATTATTATTTACTCGATTCGGTAGATTATTGGAAGGCGGGGGAGGTTTACAAGATACGTGTGATACCCCGGTACCGAAGTACTCAGTTGTTGGAAGGATTTTTCTGGATTTCGACAAAAGACTGGACTATACGCTATCTTGACTTTCGCGGAAAATACGATTTGATCCGCTTCCATATAGCTATGCGCATGGGGGAGGCCGAGGATACAAAATATCTTCCTCAGCTGATAAATCTGGATATTATATTCAAATTCCTGCGCAATAATCTGGAGATGAACTATACCGGCTGGCTGAAATACGACGAAGTGATTTTCAAGAAGAAGGAAGAGATGGACTTGCTGTTGAGGAAAAGTCGCAAATACAATCTTTCCAATTCGTATACGTTGACTTGCGATACGACCCGATTGGTGCAGGATCGTGATTCGTTTGCCCGTATTCGTCCGTTGCCTCTTACCGATTGGGAAGATAGCCTTTACAGAGCGTTCGATGAAAGACGCTGGAAGGAAAGAGGGGATACATTACCCAAAGTCGAAACGAAATTCAAGAAAAACCTGGTGTACATGGGCCAACTGGGGGATGCACTGATAAGCAGTTATAATGTGGATATCTCAAAAGTTGGTAATATTACTTGTTCTCCTCTGATCAACCCTCTGCTGGTAAGTTACAGTCATCGGAACGGAATTTCCTACAGTCAGGAGTTTAAATATAATAAACTGTTTCACGATGGAAGGCTGTTGCACATTGTGCCGCAGATAGGTTATAACTTTACAAAGAAAGAGCTCTATGCAAAGATGGACGCTGAGTATGTCTATAATCCTGAAAAACATGGCTCTATTATGATAAATGTAGGAAACGGTAACCGCATATATAGCAGTATCGTGCTCGACCAGCTGAAGCAAACTCCCGATAGTATATTTAGTTTCGACGGACTGGAGCTGGATTATTTCAAGGATGTATACCTGAACCTGTCGCATAATATCGAAATATTGAATGGCTTGACCGTATGGACGGGTATTGCCATGCACTGGCGTTATGCTGTAAACGGGACTCCCGAAGTAGCCGAACGCGTACGTTTGAGGTACAACAGTTTCGCTCCTCGTTTACGGGTGGAGTGGACTCCGGGCATGTATTATTATATGAACGGGCACCGGAAAATTAACATAGGCTCACGTTATCCCACTTTCCTTATCGATTATGAGCGTGGTATTAAAGTAATGAAGAATTTCGGCGAATACGAACGCTTTGAGTTTTCTGCCGAACAGAAGATACGTGTCCGCGACCTACATACCATTGCGTATCATATAGGAGGAGGATTCTTTACCAACCAAGAAGATATGTACTTTGTCGATTACGTGAATTTTGCTAACCGAAACCTTCCTCAGGGCTGGAATGACGATATAGGTGGCACGTTTCAGATGTTGGACGGACGCTGGTACAATGCTTCACGGCATTATTTCCGCGGAAACATGACGTACGAAACACCTTTCCTGCTGCTATATCCTGTAGGGCGCTTGCTCTCGTTCATTCAGAAAGAGCGAATCTATGCCGGCGTCTTGTTCATGCCTCATTTGAACCCGTATGTGGAACTGGGCTACGGTGTTGGAACCCATCTCTTCGACTTTGGGGTGTTTATAGGCAATGAAAAAGGTAAATTCACATCGGTAGGATGCAAATTTACCTTCGAACTCTTTAACAGATAACGGTTGTATTTGTTTATTTTCTCAGAAAATCTCTTTTCTTACGCAGCAGATACTGGGTTTGTCGAACCAGACTCCACAGCGGACGAAGTAGGTCGAACAATGGGAAGATGCAGCATAAGTTTTCGTTCAGGTCGTGTGCTGTACGGCGGAATACCATCATGACCGAGATAAAGCGGAGCAGCCAGAGCAGTACGACAATGCCTGTAACGATCCATTGCTGTTCTACGATGCTCATAGCCAGTGCACTGATGGTAGTCAGATGAAACAGTCCGCATGTCCACGTCTCAAAGGCATTCGAGATTCTTGCCATCCCACGGTAATAGTGACCGGTAACCATTGCATTCATTTTCCGTTCGAACCAAATGCGTTTATAGGGAGGAACCGGCATACGTACGATGCTGTCCGGACCCGATGCCACACGCGTATTGTACTTGTTGGCTACGGCATTGATAAACAAATCGTCTTCCCCCCGCTGGAGTTGCAGGTGGTCGGCAAAACCTTTGTGCTTTTCGTACAGGCTTTTCCGGTAGGCAAGGTTACAGCCTACGCCCATGTAAGGATGTCCTGCCAGTGCAGATAACGCAGGGAATGAAAGAAAGAATCTGTGATAATGCGTCGGGCAAACCAGCCTTTCTTTGGCAGATAATTACTGTAGCCCAGCACGATGTCGGTGTTTGGAGTCATCTGTGCCGCAAGGCTTCTCAACCAGTTCTTGCTGACCGGATGGCAGTAAGGTTCCGTTACAACGATCCAGTCGTAGCGGCTGGCACGTATACCCATGGCGATGCCTAGTTTTTTCCGGCTGACGTAGCGG
>ERZ780229.404-NODE-404-length-15367-cov-2.00731_pt1 | contig 15367 bp, 10 predicted proteins | sample MGYA00510974_ERZ780229 | MGnify/ENA primary metagenome ERZ780229 (study PRJEB29588, sample SAMEA2151034) | human gut metagenome | biome: human gut; feature: human-associated habitat; material: faeces | place: Denmark | collected 2008/2010 ... | reverse complement strand
TAAGCTCGTCGCCCATTTTTCTGAGCATATCAGGTCTTGTGTTGGTGAGCATTGCAGTAACTACCTTAACGCCGTTGACCTCATACGGATTATCGAACAGCGACTTTGTTTTGAGATTTGTTATCTCTGCCTGCAAAGCGTCTCTTTCCTTTTCAAGGTCCTTGACTTCCTGCATGATAGTGTGGCATCTCTTTACGATGTCCAGTGGATTTGCAAGCTTAAGGCTTTCAGCCGCCTGCTGGATAGTTGCGGCTCTTTCCTCAACAAGCTCCAGAACGCCTCTGCCTGTTACGGCTTCGATACGTCTTACGCCTGAAGCTACAGAGCTTTCGGAGATTATCTTGAACAGACCTATTCTTGAAGTATTGTCAAGATGTGTACCGCCACAGAACTCGATAGAAGCTGTTTCGTCACCGTCACCCATTGTTACTACCCTTACAGTTTCGCCGTATTTCTCACCGAACAGAGCCATAGCGCCAAGCTTCTGAGCTTCTGCAATAGGCATTTCTTCCATTTTTATATCAAGAGCCTCAAGGATATACTTGTTTACAAGTGCTTCGACCTTGAGCTTCTCCTCTGCTGTCATTGCGTTGAAGTGAGAGAAGTCAAATCTCAGTCTGTGGGCGTCAACGAGCTGACCTGCCTGATGAACGTGTTCACCGAGAACTTTTCTCAGTGCAGCCTGAAGCAGATGTGCGCAGCTATGGTTTCTCATAACAGCATAACGTGTCTTTCTGTCAACAGTGAAGTGAGCCTTCTGACCTACAGCTATCTCGCCCTCTTCAACAACTGCCTTATGAGCGAACTTGCCTGCAACGACCTTCTGTGTGTCAACGACTCTGCACTTACCGCTTTCTGTAACGATAGTACCGATATCGCCCACCTGTCCGCCGCTCTCTGCATAGAATGGCGTCTGTGAAGATACGATATATACTTCATCGCCAGCCTTTGCGTTTTCGATAAGCTCATCATCAGTTGTGATGAATGATATCTCGCTGTCGCCCTCGAGCTTGTCATAGCCGATGAACTCTGTGTGGAAATCCTTGTCTATCTTATGGAAAACAGTTTCGTCTGCACCCATATACTTTGTTGCAGCATGAGCGTTCTTGGCTGTTTCTCTCTGCTTTGCATAGCACTCAGCAAAGCCCTCCTCATCACAGGTCATGCCCTTTTCTTCAAGGATCTCTCTTGTAAGGTCGATAGGGAAACCGTATGTGTCGGAAAGCTTGAAGCAGCTCTCACCGTCAAGCTCCGTCTTGCCGTCTTTCTGCATCTGTGCGATAAGATCGTCAAGTATCTTCATACCTCTGTCGATAGTGGCATTAAAGTTCTGCTCCTCAGTTGTGAGCACCTTTACGATATAGTCATACTTTTCTTCAAGCTCGTTATACTCACACTTGTTGCAGTCAACAACAGTTTTTACAAGGTCTTTGAGGAAAAGTCCGTTTATGCCGAGAAGCTTTCCGTGACGAACAGCTCTTCTGAGCAAACGTCTCATAACGTAGCCTCTGCCCTCGTTTGACGGCAGGATTCCGTCTGACGCCATAAATGTTACAGAACGGATATGGTCTGTGATAACTCTGATAGAAACGTCCTTTTTGTACTCCTTGCCGTACTCACAACCTGCTATCTTACAAACATGATCTCTGATAGCCTTTACTGTATCAACGTCAAAGATAGAGTCAACGTCCTGCATGATAGAAGCAAGTCTTTCAAGACCCATACCTGTGTCGATATTTTTCTGCTTAAGTGGAGTATAAGTGCCGTCCTCATGTCTTTCAAACTGTGTGAACACAAGGTTCCAGAACTCCATATATCTGTCGCAGTCGCAGCCGACCTTGCAATCAGGCTTGCCACAGCCATATTTCTCTCCTCTGTCGAAATATATCTCAGAACATGGACCGCAAGGACCGTCTGTTCCAGCCTCCCAGAAGTTGTCTTCCTTGCCCATTCTTACGATATGATCCATTGGAACGCCGGCGTCCTCATGCCATATCTTTTCAGCCTCGTCATCGTCCTCATAAACAGAGATATAAAGTCTGTCCTTTGGCAGTTTGAGTACCTGTGTAACATACTCCCAAGCCCATGCAATGGCTTCCTTCTTGAAGTAATCGCCGAATGAGAAGTTACCAAGCATTTCAAAATATGTGCCGTGTCTTGCCGTCTTACCAACATTTTCGATATCGCCTGTTCTGATACACTTCTGACAAGTTGTCATTCTTGTTCTCGGAGGTGTTTCCTGACCTGTGAAGTAAGGCTTCAGAGGTGCCATACCTGCAACGATAAGCAGCAGGCTGTTATCGTTCTGAGGTACGAGAGGATAGCTCTTGTGTCTCAAGCAGCCCTTGCTCTCAAAAAATTTCAGATAAGATTCACGCAGTTCATTAAGTCCTGTCCATTCCATAAATTCAGATCCTTCCAAATGAAATTATTCGCAAAATAAAAAAACCGGCTCGTCCCTAAACATGGGACGAAACCGACAGTTCCGTGTTACCACCCAAATTGCCGAACTCATCGCCCGACCACTCGAAGCCCTTTAACGCAGAGCATACGTTGCTGTTTTCAGCACCGCTCAGGTTAGCCACCGAACTTGCCGCAAAGGCTTTCACCCACCGCCTTTTCTCTTTACCGACACTGTTTCGGATAATTCCGTCACCGCATTTTGCATATATTGATATTATAAAGCATAACCCGACGATTGTCAAGCACTTTTTTATTAATAAAATATCCATTGCTAAAAGCAGAGGGAAATGCTATAATGTTCAGGGTGATTTATATGTATGTTTGTCCGATATGCAAAAAACGGCTCAGAAAGCTTGACAACGTATGGCACTGTCAGAACGGTCACAGCTTTGATATTGCGAGAAAAGGATATGTAAATCTGCTTACCACAAAGGGCAGAAACCCTAAGAACGCAGGGGATAATGCGGAAATGGTAAAGGCGAGAACGGATTTCCTCGACCGTGACTATTATCTGCCGCTTGCGAAGAAAACGGCTGAGGTAATGGGCGGTCTGCTTGAAAATGTGAAACAGCCTTATATTATAGACAGCGGCTGCGGTGAGGGCTTTTACACTGTGAACTATGCCAAGGCACTGCCAAAGGCGAAGTTTTACGGCATTGACATATCAAAGGCGGCAGTTGCCCACTGCATGACGAGGATACATTGCGAAAATATCACAAATTGCGAATTTGCAGTGGCATCGTCATTTCAGCTTCCGTTTATAGACAAATTTGCAGACCTTATCGTATGTACATTTGCACCTGTTTCAAATGACGAATACGCAAGGGTGCTGAAAGACGGCGGAAAGCTTGTGGTAGTTTCTCCATCCCCAAGACATCTGTTTGAGCTTAAAGAAGTGCTTTATGAGAAGCCTTACGAAAACAAGCCAAATGTATACGGACTTAATAAATTTGACGAGTCAGAGGAAATAATTTTTGAATACCCTGTGGTGCTTGAAAGTCAGGAGGATATTTTCAATCTTTTTACAATGACTCCGTATTACTACAAAACATCTGCCGAGGCGGTGGAGAAGCTTAAAAAGGTGAACAGGCTTGAACTTACCTGTGGCTTTTCTATCAGGACATTTACAAAAAAGAGAGGTTTTTGATACATGAATAAAGATATTTTCTGCAAAGGATATACTTGGGGATTTTTCTCCAAGAGAGGTGATTTTCAGACGGAAGCGGCAGAAAAGTCAATGGAAAGGCTTGCTTCAAACGGCTTGAACTGGATATGTATCCCTGTAAACGCATTGCAGGAGAGCTTTGCGAGCACAAGAGTTTTCAGTGATTATGAGAGAACACAATCTGACGAGGACATTGCCTTCGCTATAAAAAAAGCAAAGTCACTGGGACTTAAGGTCTGCCTTAAGCCTATGGTTGATTGCCTTGACCATTCATGGCGTGCAAGGATAGACTTCCCGCCTGAGAACCCTGAATATTGGGACAAGTGGTTCAAGTCATACACAGCTTTTATGCTCCACTATGCAAAGCTTGCAGAAAAGCTCGGCTGTGAAATGCTCTGCACAGGCTGTGAAATGGCAGGAATGGACAAGCAGTCCGACAGATGCAGAAAGCTTATCGCACAGGTGAGAGAGGTCTACAGTGGTATCGTTATGCACAACATCAATCACGGCGACGAACAGCGTTTCGATTGGCTCAGCGACGTGGATATCATTGGCATCTCAGGCTACTACCCTGTTACAGACGGCGTGAACAGGGACAAGAAACATATGCTCAGTCGTTGGAGCGAAGTTGTCGGCTCCCTTGAAAAGGCTCATAAGCATTTCAACAAGCCTATAATGTTCGCTGAGATAGGCGTGCGAAATGAGGAGGGCTGCACGCAGTACCCTTGGGATTTCCATGATAGACTTGACAAGCCACTTGACGAGCAGGAGCAGGCAGATTTCTACGACACTGCAATGGAAGCAACTTGGAATCTGGATTGGTTCTGCGGATATTTCTGGTGGGATTGGAAAGCTATCCTGCCGCCAATAGAGAAAGCCAAAGAGAACCGTGACTTCACAGTTTACGGCAAGCTTGGCGAAGAAGTGCTGAAAAAGTGGTACACAAAAGATTAATATGTACAAAAATACGGACTGCTTATCATTGGATAGACAGTCCGTTTTTTATATGTGTTGGTGAATGATGGGCGAATGTAAGCGTGTCGCCGTCCCCTATATTTACGATTTTTGCGTAGGGGCGACCTGAGGTCTCCAGTTAATTATATTTTTACATTCTGAACAGTACAAATAATCGTACTCTTATCCAACCGCCGCAGGTATTTTTTCTTTTCCTCGTTTAACAATGACAGGGTATTCCTTGAAAATATGTCTGCGTATAAAATTATCCGCAAGCACACCAATATAGGATAACCCAAACCACAGAAAAGCAAATGGCAGGCATATCTGTCCGTCAAAATTCAGCGGCACTTCCTCATAGCTCCATATGCCCATGCCGAGATAGCGGTTTAGATACTCCCCTGCAAGAAATTCTATGGCAGTGATAAATGCTGCCGACACTGCAAGCACAGACAGCAGGCTCACTCCTCGCCTGCGCTCGCCATTCATGATATGGATAACCAGCATTGAAGTTCCCCCAAGCACCCCCATTGTGATATGAGAATATCCTCTGTTAAGTATTTCCATGAAGCCGTAGCATATTGCGCCCACTGAAAAAAGCGTAAGTATCTTATACATCTTTGCCGCCACATTCTCACCGCCCTGTTTTTTTATCGCCCTAATATTAAAATGTACAGAAATCAGTGATTTAAAACCTCGAAGACAAAATAAATTTATGGCAATTTCAAGATACAAAAAAACGGGCAGCCCAAGCTGTCCGTTTTATTGTACTAATATGATATTTTATACCTGCCAGCTGTTAAGATATTTCTCCTGCTCAGGTGTAAGCTTATCTATCTCAAGCTCCCAGAATTTAAGCTTTCTGTTTGCAACTTCCTTGTCTATCTCATCAGGAACATAAACTATCTTGTCTGTAAGCTTGTCTTTGTTTTTAACAAGATAAGCCGCAGAAAGGGCTTGGATAGCAAAGGACATATCCATTATCTCGGCAGGGTGACCGTCGCCTGCGGCAAGGTTTACAAGTCTGCCCTCGCCGATAACATACAACCAATTACCGTTCGGAAGCTTATAACCGTCAATATTGTTTCTTGCAAGCTTGCTTTCAACAGACAGCTTTTTAAGTCCAGCCACATCTACCTCGCAATCAAAGTGACCTGCGTTACAGAGTATAGCACCATCTTTCATGTTCATGAAAGCTTTCTCAGTAATAACGTCCTTACAGCCTGTTACAGTAACAAAGAAGTCGCCCACCTTAGCGGCGTCAACCATTTTCATTACCTTAAAGCCGTCCATAACAGCCTCCATAGCCTTTATAGGGTCGACTTCGCAGACGATAACGCTTGCACCAAGACCCTTTGCTCTCATTGCAACACCCTTGCCGCACCAGCCGTAGCCTGCAACGACAACGTTCTTGCCTGCAACGATAAGGTTAGTTGTTCTGTTTATTCCGTCCCATACAGACTGACCTGTGCCGTATCTGTTATCAAAAAGATACTTGCACTTTGCATTGTTTACAAGCATCATAGGGAATTTGAGCTGACCGTCCTTGTTCATTGCAATAAGACGGATAATGCCCGTAGTAGTTTCCTCACAACCACCGATAACGTTCGGTATCAGCTCAGGGTATTCATTGTGGATAAGGTTTACAAGGTCGCCGCCGTCGTCGATAATAATGTTTGGACCTACCTTAACTACCTCGGATATATGTCTGTGATACTCCTCGTCAGTTGCACCATGCCATGCAAAAACGTTCAAGCCGTCATGCACAAGACCTGCCGCAACATCGTCCTGAGTAGACAGCGGATTGCTTCCTGTGATGTACATTTCAGCACCGCCTGCTGCAAGGACTTTGCAAAGATAAGCGGTCTTAGCTTCAAGGTGGATAGAAAGTGCAACTTTCAGTCCCTTAAAAGGCTGATCTCTCTTGAAATCTTCCTCGACGCTTCTGAGCAATGACATATTCTGTCTTACCCATTCTATCTTTCTTTTACCGCTTTCCCACAAGCTTTCATCTCTTATTTCGCTCATTTTATCAATTCCTTTCGGTTTATTATTCGATCCATATAATAATTATACCCTATTTCTCCCCATTTGGCAAGAGGTCAAAAGCAATTCATTATACTTCGCAAATTTACAGCACGTTCATAAAATTAAATTAAACAATTTCTTGACAAAAAAACAAGGTAAGCGTATAATAATATTATGTGTGCGAATAGTAAAAACGTGCATAAATCATGATTTTTAAGGAGTGTGTACAAATGGACGACGCCAGTCAGAATACGATCGCCCCTCGATTGCAGAGCGGCTCGCCCGTTTGTGGCAGCCTTTTTGTGATCTAAATATCAATTTTAATTGAATAGGACGATCTGTGTTTTGGTAGATCCTTATATTTGTACAGAGTTGGTATAAGTACAATTATTTGTACTGTTGTGCTTATTACCGCTGCTGTTAGGGGGAAACATTATGTTTAACACAGTATTGGAGCTGTTAAAGAAAAGAAACTACAAGGCTATCCGTGAGATATTCATGGACATGAACGAGGCCGACGTAGCCGCTCTTTTGCAGCAGTTTTATGACGATCACGAGGTCGAGAAATACGAGCTTCCGTTGCTGTTCCGTCTTTTGAACAAGGACGTTGCGGCTGACGTTTTCGCTTATATGGACAGCGATACACAAATGATGCTTATCAATGCCTTTACGGATAAGGAGCTTCAGGAGATCGTTGACGACCTTTATCTTGATGATACGGTAGATATTATCGAGGAAATGCCTGCAAATGTTGTTGCAAGGATAGTCAAGTCTGCTGACGCTGAAACGAGAAAGCAGATAAATCAGATACTCAAATATCCTAAAGACAGTGCAGGCTCTATTATGACCACCGAGTACGTTTATCTTCACAGAAGCTACACCGCCAAGGAAGCACTGGATTGGATAAGACACGTTGGTATGGTCAAGGAAACTGTAAATACACTTTATGTCACTGAGAACAGAAAGCTCGTGGGCGTGCTTTCACTGCTTGATATCGTAACTGCTGATGATAACGATAAAATAGAGGACATAATGGAGGACAACGTTATTTCCGTTGATACCCTTGAGGATAAAGAGTATGTTGCTTCCATGTTCTCAAAATATGACTTTCTTTCTCTGCCTGTTGTTGACAGAGAAAACCGCATGGTCGGTATCGTTACATTTGACGACGCTATGGACGTTATCGAGGAGGAGACCACTGAGGACTTCTCGAAAATGGCTGCCGTTGCGCCAAGTGACGATTCCTATTTCAAGACCTCTGTTTTCACTCATGCGAAAAACAGAATAGCATGGCTTTTGATACTTATGCTGTCAGCTACCCTTACGGGTGCTATCGTAAACAAATATCAGTCTGCTTTTGCGGCTGTCCCTGTTTTGGTATCGTTCCTGTCAATGCTTAGTGGCACAGGCGGAAACTGCGGCTCTCAGACCTCGACCCTTGTTATAAGAGGCATGGCGCTTGGTGAGATAAGAATGAAAGACTTTTTCAAGGTCATGTGGAAAGAGTTCAGAGTCGCGCTTCTTTGCAGCGTTATCCTTGCTATAGTCAATGCTATAAGAATAATTCTTGTGTATCACGGTGACACATCTGTGGATTGCTACAAGCTTGCGTTCACGGTAAGTATGGCTATCATGGCAACTGTTGTGCTTTCAAAGCTCATCGCCTGTATGCTGCCTATGGCTGCCAAGAAGCTTCATCTTGACCCTGCTATCATGGCTGCCCCGCTTATCACCACTATCGTTGACACTTGCTCAACACTGATATTCTTCACATTGGCTACTATCGTATTTGATATAAAATAGAAAAATGGCGGTTATCTCCTTTCAGGCTATCTTCTGCAAAGGTGCGGCCGCCCGTTTTATGGATAAAAATAAATTGGATTTTGATATGAAAGGAAATAGTTATGGCTCAGAATTATGACGTAGTTGTTGTCGGTGCAGGTGCAGCCGGCGTATTCATGGCATACGAATTTGTCAAGCTTGACAAAAACATAAAAGTTTGCATTATTGATCAGGGCGGACCTGTCAGCAAGCGTAAGTGTCCTATAGATGGCAAAAAAATTAAGTCCTGCATTCACTGCAAAGTATGCTCCATTATGCACGGCTTCGGCGGTGCAGGCGGAATGTCGGACGGCAAATATAACATCACAAACAATTTCGGCGGTGACCTTTACACCTTTACCGGCAAGGAAAAGGCTATCGAGCTTATGCAGTATGTTGACAAGATAAACCTTGAAATGGGCGGTCAGGACGCTAAGCTTTACTCCACAACTTCTTCCGACATCAAGGCAATGGCTCTGAAATATGACCTCCACCTCCTTGACGCTCAGGTAAGGCACCTTGGCACTGACAGAAATATGCAGATACTCCAGAACATCTATGACTTTGTTAAAGACAAGATAGACATAAAATTTTACGAAAGTGTTCAGGGTATAACAGGCAAAGAGAACGACTTCACTGTTATCACAGACAAGGACGAGTATCACTGCTCAAACGCTGTTGTTGCGGCAGGCAGAAGCGGTTCAAAATGGATATCTGAGATATGCGACAAATTTGGTATCAAAAGACGTTCAAACAGAGTTGATATCGGCGTTCGTGTTGAGATACCTGCGGCTGTTTTTGAGCATATCACAAGCAAGGTATACGAAAGCAAGATAGTTTACCGCACAAAGAAATACGGCGACCTTGTAAGAACATTCTGCATGAACCCATACGGTGAGGTGGTTACCGAGAATACAAACGGCATCATCACAGTAAACGGACACAGCTATGCTGACCCTGCGCTGAGAACTGAGAACACAAACTTCGCTCTGCTGGTATCCAACACATTCTCTGAGCCTTTCAAGGACTCAAACGCATACGGTGAGTCTATCGCAAGGCTGTCTAATATGCTTGGCGGTGGAGTGCTTGTTCAGCGTTTCGGTGATCTTGTTGCAGGCAGACGTACAAATGAACACCGCTTTGGTCAGACGTTCCTTAACCCTACTCTCAAAGCAACTCCGGGCGACCTGAGCCTTGTTATCCCAAAGCGACAGCTTGACGATATTATCGAAATGATATACGCTCTGGATAAGATAGCACCCGGTATGGCGAATATCGACACGCTTCTTTACGGCGTTGAGGTCAAGTTCTACAATTCAAGAGTTGACGTTGACGAGAACCTTGAAACTGCTGTCAAAGGTCTTTACGTCCTTGGCGACGGCTCAGGCGTTACGCACTCTCTGTCGCAGGCTTCTGCATCAGGAGTATTTGCCGCAAGGACTATTTCAGAAAAATTCAACTGATTTCATATATCACAAAAGCCGCACTGCCAAAAAAGCAATGCGGCTTTATTTTTATGCCTTACTCTTCAAGAAGCTTTATATATCCCTTAATGATATCAACGCACTTGTCATAGCTCATGTCGCTGGTATCAAGACACAGATTGTAGTTTTTCGCATTTGTCCAATCCCTGCCTGTGTAGTGACGATAATAATCGCTTCTCTCCTTGTCTGTCTTTTCGATTATCTTGACAGCCTCTTTTACAGAAACACCATACAGATCGACGATATTCTTGACCGCAGTTTCCATATCAGAATATATGAAAACCTTAAGCACGTCTTTTCTGTCACGGAGAATATAGTCAGCACACCTGCCAACTATTACCGCAGGCTCTCTGTCTGCAAGCTGCTTTATTATCTTCGCCTGATAATTGAAAAGATTTCTGTCAGAAGTAAAGTCGTGATCATCAGGGTCAAGAAGCTCACCCTTGTAAACTCCGCCCTTTCTCAGAAAAGAACCTTTCAGTTTTTCATCAACAAGCCCGAAAAAGCGTTCATTTATACCGCTTTCGTCGCTTGCAAGCTTTATAAGCTCCTTATCATAATATTTTATACCCATATCCTCTGACAGCATTTTTCCTACAGTTCTTCCGCCACTGCCGATTCCCCTTGCAATGGTTATGATCCTTGCCATAAAGCTCAACTCCTATTCACCTAAATATGCTTTCTTGACCGACTCATCATTGATAAGATCAGACGCCTTGCCTGACAGAACTATCTTGCCCGTTTCAAGAACATAAGCTCTGTCTGAAATAGCAAGGGCTTTCTTTGCGTTCTGCTCAACAAGCAATACAGTTGTTCCGCTCTTTCTTATATCCTCGATTATCTTAAATATGGTTGACACAAGGATCGGTGACAGACCCATTGACGGCTCGTCCATTACAACTATCTTAGGTCTTGACATAAGCGCCCTGCCCATTGCCAGCATCTGCTGCTCACCGCCTGAAAGAGTACCTGCTATCTGATTTTTTCTTTCTGCAAGTCTAGGGAAACGCTCGTATATATCCTGAATATCCTTCGGTATATTCTCCTTGTCTTTTCTTGTAAATGCTCCAAGCTTAAGGTTATCAAGTACTGTGAGGTTTTGGAATATTCTTCTTCCCTCAGGAACGTGTGCTATACCCATTTCCACGATCTTGTGTGCAGGAGTTTTTGTAAGCTCCACGCCGTTGAATTTGATAGAACCCGATTTTGCAGAGATAAGACCTGTAAGGGTGTGCAGAGTGGTGGTCTTTCCTGCTCCGTTTGCGCCAATAAGGGAAATGACCTCTCCCTCGTTTACCTCAAAGGAGATACCTTTCAAAGCGGCTATCATGCCATAATTGACGTGCAGATCATTGATTTCCAACATTGCCATTTTACTTACCCCCTTATTCGCCCAGATATGCGGTGATAACTTCAGGATTTTTAAGCACTTCCGCTGTCTTGCCCTCGCAGAGGAGCTGACCGAAGTTCAGCACTGACAGCTTTTCGCAGATACCTGAAACAAGGCTCATATCATGCTCGATAAGCAGCACCGTCATATCAAAATTATCTCTTACAAAGCGGATAGTATCCATAAGCTCCGCTGTTTCGTTTGGATTCATGCCGGCGGCAGGCTCGTCAAGAAGCAGCAACTTAGGCTGTGTTGCAAGGGCTCTTGCGATCTCAAGCTTTCTCTGATCGCCATACGGAAGTCCGGAAGCAAGCAGACTCGCCTTATCGTCAAGCTCGAAAACCTTCAGAAGCTCCAGCGCCTTTGCGTCCATTGCCTTTTCAAGTCTGAAATATCTAGGCAGTCTGAAAACGCCTGTAAAGGTGCTGTATTTATAATGATTGTGAAGTGCGACCTTGACGTTGTCAAGCACCGTCATATCCTTAAAAAGTCTGATGTTCTGGAATGTACGGGCAATGCCTGCACGGTTTATTTCGATAGTGCTTTTGCCGGTAATGTTCTTTCTGTCAAGAACGATTGTGCCGTCTGTTGGCTTATAAACGCCTGTGAGCATATTGAAGATAGTGGTCTTTCCTGCTCCGTTCGGCCCAATAAGACCATAGAGCTGACCTTTTTCTATTGTTATGCTGAACTCGTCAACTGCACGGAGTCCGCCAAATGAGATGCCGAGATTTTTTACTTCAAGAAGTGCCATATCACTCAGCCTCCTTTACTTTTTCACGCTTGAACAAAGCCTTGAACTTAGCAGTATTTGCACTGATAAAAGTCTTTGTTTTTTCATTTGAAGTTATTATCATCATTACGATAAGGACGATAGAATAGATAAGCATTCTGTAGCTGTTTATGCTTCTTAGCATTTCTGGAAGCAAAACAAGCACGATAGCTGCGATAACACTTCCTCTGATACTGCCTATACCGCCCAGAACAACGAATACCAAGATAAGGATAGACAGGTTATAGTCGAACTTAGAAGCCTGGAGCGTATAGAAGTTATGAGAATAAAGCGCACCTGCACAGCCTGCAAGGAATGCAGTCAATGCAAAAGTAATAAGCTTATATTTTGTGATGTTAAGACCTACAGACTCGGCTGCGATAACATTATCTCTGATAGCCATTACTGCTCTGCCCGTTCTTGAATATACAAAGTTATAGGCAATGATAAGAGTGATAAGCAACATAACAGCGCCGATAATGAATGTAGAATCGTTAGGTGTGCCGCTGATACCCTGAGGGCCGTTCAGTATAAGCTTTCCGTCAGGCTCAAGGTTAAGGTTTGACAGACTTTTGAGAGAAACGTGAACGCCCTTAGAATCATAACCAAGGTAAAGTGCTGCGAAAACGTTCTTTATGATCTCACCGAACGCAAGTGTAACGATAGCGAGATAGTCACCTTTAAGTCTGAGAACAGGTATTCCTATAAGTATGCCGAACACTGCGGCAATTATTCCGCCTATAAGTATAGCCAAAGGAAATCTGATCCACACATTTTCAATAGTTTCAGAAGTAACGATAGAGAATATCGCACTTGTATATGCGCCAACGCACATAAAGCCTGCCTGACCCAAGCTAAGCTCGCCAAGTATACCAACTGTCAGGTTAAGGGATACTGCAAGTATAGAGTATACACACAGAGGAACAAGAAGCCCTGTGAGCATACTTGAGATATATCCGCCGCTGCTGAGTATCTGCATTACCACAAAGGCAACTATCACCATTGCGTATGTGATAAAGCTTTTTCTGGTCTGCGGCTTAAAAAATTTTGTTTTTGCGCTAGCCCCTTCTTTTTTCACAAAAAACCAATCCTTTCAGATAAAACAGAACTGCAAAGCAAGTCTGCTCGAAAATTTTAAGTTGACTTTTATACCTTTTCGCTTATCTTCTTGCCGAGGATACCTGTAGGCTTGATGATAAGCACAAGTATAAGAACAGCAAAAACGATAGCGTCGGCAAGCTGCGGTGAGATATAGGCACGTCCAAGTATCTCGATAACACCGATAAGGATACCGCCGATCATAGCGCCCGGTATTGAGCCAATACCGCCAAATACCGCCGCAACGAACGCTTTGATACCAGGCATTGCGCCTGTGGTGTTCTGAAGCGTAGGATAAGCTGAGCAAAGCAGTGCGCCTGCAATTGCGGCAAGACCTGAGCCGATAGCGAATGTAAGAGAGATAGTGCGGTTGATGTTTACGCCCATGAGCTGAGCTGCACCTCTGTCCTCAGATACTGCAAGCATTGCACGTCCGCTCTTGGTTTTGTTGATGAACAATGAAAGACCAACTACAATGAGTATAGATACGATTATTGCAACTGATGTTTCTCCGGAAATAACTATCTGTCCGTCAAAAAGCTTGATGCTCGGCACGTTTACAACTGATGTAAAGTTTACAGGCTTTTCACCGAATATAAGCAGTGCAGTGTTCTGCAAAAAGTAGCTGACGCCTATGGCAGTGATAAGCACCGCAAGCGAAGTAGCTTGTCTGAGCGGCTTATACGCCACCTTTTCGATGACTATACCGAGAAGTGTGCAGGCAATAACTGCAAGAACAATAGAAAGCCAAGAGTTTAGTCCCCATGTGGTCATGCAGGTGAATATAACATATCCACCCACCATAATAACATCGCCGTGTGCGAAGTTAAGCATTTTGGCAATACCGTATACAAGCGTATAGCCCAAAGCTATAACTGCGTATATACTGCCGAGGCTTATTCCGTTGATGAGGTTATTAAGAAAACCCATATACAAACATTCCTTCCTTTTGGAATAGACAAAACACAAGATGTAATCACATATATTACATCTGTCCTTGTCATAAACACAATATACAATAAATTATAACATAACCCCGTAGTTTTTGCAACACATTTTAATGAAATAAATCAAAAAAACCGACAATTTTTCGCAATTGCCGGTTTTTTCATATTAAGCGTACTTTTTGTACGCACTTCATTTCAGCTATTACTGAGCAGTAGAAGCGGCAATGTCATCAGCTGTCAGTGCAGAATAAGCACCATTCTTGATGATAACAGCCTTAGGGTCCTTAGATACGGCACCGTCTTCGCCCCACTTCATGCCTGTACCTGTAAGTCCGTCATATGAGAAGTCCTTATCAGAGATAGCCTTTTTGAGCTTATCGCAGATATCAGAAGCAGACATATCGGCTGTGATGCCTTCCTTCTTCATGAGTTCTGCAAGTACCATTACGCCGTCATAAGCGTCTGCTGCGAACTGGTTAGGTGTTTCGCCGTTGTAAGCGTCCTTATACTTCTTAACGAAGTCCTGAGTTGCCTGATCCTGAGCGTCGGCAGCAAATGGTGTAAGGAGCATTACGCCCTCGCAAAGTGAAGTATCAAAGTTCTTGATAGAAAGAAGTCCGTCAAGACCGTCACAACCGAAGAATGTTGGGTTGTAGTTAGCTGACTTGCACTGTGTAAGGATAAGTGAAGCCTGCTGATAGTAGATAGGCAGGAACACGAGGTCTGCGCCTGCATTCTTAGCTGCGCTTATCTGAGCTGAGAAATCAGTCTTGCTGTCCTTTGTGAATGACTGCTCTGCAACGATATCAAGACCCTTAGCCTCAGCCTCGGATTTGAATGTGTTGAAGATACCTGATGAATAAGCGTCAGAGCTGTCGTAAATTACAGCTATCTTTGTAGCAAGCTTGTTTTCTGCGATATAGTCGGCAGAACCTTTACCTTGGTTAGGGTCAGTAAAGCAAACCTGGAAACAGTTATCGTTCTTGATAACGTCCTGAGCTGAAGCAGAAGGTGTAAGCTGGAAGATGTTATCCTGCTTTGTCTTTTCAATAACTGCGAGGCAAGAACCTGTTGTTACTGTTCCGACCATTACCTGCATACCATTGTCTTTCAGTGCGTTATAAGCATTTACAGCCTTATCGCCTGAGTCAGCCTCATCGTCCTCGAAAACGTATGAGAGCTTTGTTCCGTTTATTCCGCCTGCGTCATTTACGTCCTTGACAGCAAGCTCGATAGCATTCTTAA
>ERZ780229.374-NODE-374-length-16060-cov-2.207_pt1 | contig 16060 bp, 13 predicted proteins | sample MGYA00510974_ERZ780229 | MGnify/ENA primary metagenome ERZ780229 (study PRJEB29588, sample SAMEA2151034) | human gut metagenome | biome: human gut; feature: human-associated habitat; material: faeces | place: Denmark | collected 2008/2010 ... | reverse complement strand
GGGGAGGGGTGAAAAATAGGGATTGTCCGCTCGGTCGGGGTATCTCGGTTTGTTTGTCTGCAAGTGACAACCTTTTCAGAAAAGGATATTTTATAGACCCTTTCACAAAGTTTGTCACCTTTTTGTTGCGGGACAATTTCGGTATAAATCGCACGATATGGGGAATGGATGATAAATAGATTTACCCAAAACTACCCTATAAAAGAAAGAATCGTTATCTTTGCCGAAAAGCAAGTGTATCATGTCCTATAAACCGCCTTACACCATTACGCCGAAGATCACGAATTTGGTTGCACAAATCAGCGAAGCAATCGGCAGCTATTATGCGCACGAAAATTTGCGTCTGCATCGTGTCAATCGAATCAAAACGATTCACGGGACGCTGGCTATTGAGGGCAACACGCTTTCGACGGAGCAGGTCACGGCGGTATTGGAGGGAAAACCCGTCGTTGCTCCTATTAACGAGGTGCAGGAGGTGCGCAACGCCCTTAAAGCGTATGAATTGCTCGACACGCTCGATCCCTGTAAAGTCGATGATCTGTTAAAGGCGCATGCCACGATGGAAGCGGGATTGATCGACGAAATCGGTTGTTTCCGCAAAGGCGGTGCGGGTGTGGTGTCGGGAAAAACGGTTATCCATTATGCGCCCGATGCCGAACGTGTGCCGTTTCTCGTAAACGATCTGTTCGAGTGGCTGCGCACCACGGATGAACACCCGTTGATCGCAAGTTGCGTCTTTCATTATGAATTCGAGTTTATCCATCCGTTCGCGGACGGTAATGGTCGCACGGGGCGATTGTGGCAGACATTGATTTTGAGCAGGTGGCGGCCTATCTTCAAAAACCTGCCGATCGAAAACATTGTATATAAGTATCAAAAGGAGTATTATAAGGCGATTGCCGTAAGCGGCGGTAAAGCGGGTTGCACGCCTTTCGTCGAGTTTGTTTTGGGGGTAATCGCCGAAACGCTCACTACCCAAGAAACTACCCGAAAAACTACCCAAGAAATTATTTTGGAAGCCATCGCCCGCAATCCCAGCATTACACGGGCGGAGCTGGCCGAGGTTGTCGGAATCTCACCCGACGGCGTGAAATATCATTTGCAGAAACTCACCAAGTCGGGCAGGCTCAAACGGGTGGGGTCTACACGCCGCGGGGAGTGGGTGATCGGGTGACAGGAATTCCGAAAAAGGTACTTTTATAGACCCTTTTCAAAAGTTTGTCACCGACCTGTTTTCACCCGTTACGGGCTATATGATCCGCTTTCCCAATTCGATGAACCGTTGTTTGTTGGTGCGCACCTCTTTGTACTCGAAATATATTCCGATCATCTTTGCCGTCACTTTTTTGCGGTAGGGGATGCCGAGCCGCATAATCAGGTCGTTCATAAAACGGTTGACGACGCACACGGGTAGCTTGTCGCCCGTTTTCAGTTGGGCGTACACCTCCCCGCAGACTTTTTCCGAGGTCAGCAGTTGTTGGCTTTCGTTTTCCTGTATCTGTTTGCCGATTGCGTTCATGTTGTAGTTGTGCCGTTCGATCTCTGCCGCTCCGAGGGCGTAGTAGGCATCCACCATTATCGGCACTTGGCTTTGAATCTCCTCGCGCAGAAAGTAGTATTCATTCCACGTTCGGTTTTGTTCCAGTATCTCCAACTGCCGCACGATTTCGCGGAACAGCTCTTTCATTTTCAGTCGGGGATTTATGCGTTGCAGTCGGTCGCAGTCCGACAACGGATAGATATGTTCGGCGCAATCCGTGTGAAATGCTTTCGCGTACTCCTCCCGCACCAGTTCGGCGTCGGTGTAGTGCCGCTTGATCCGCTCGTCGTCGTAGGCGTTGTCCCACATGAACCAGTTGCGCGTTCCGTCGGCGTTCATGAACCGTTTGTAGTCCATTCCCTCCAACGCCTGCGCACGGGTATCGCAACCCGCCCCCGACGCTTCGATTTGCAGGACTTGTTTGTAAACCGCCTCGCACTCCTCCAACCTCATGGCGATTTCCTCCCGCGATTTGCAGGGCATCTCCTTATTGGTGCTGAAAATATGCGCGGCATCCTCCACGCCGTTGCGGAAGCGTCCGACGATCTGCACGGCTTCGGTCGTGGGGTCGATGACGGTGTGCGTCGCAAACGAAAGGTCGGTTACGATCAGCACGCAGGCTGTTGTCGGCAGTTCGATGTCCACCGCCGAAAAGAAACGGCTCGTGAAAAAGTTGATTTCATCCAGTTCTTCGAGCGAGGAGTAAGCCCGCGAAAAATCCCGCTTGCGGAGTTTCTTCACACTCTCGTAACTGCAAAAGACCTTGCACCGTTTTTCGATCTTATAGGTGCAGATCATGCAGTGGATCGTATCGGTCGAGTTCAGAAAGATGCAGAGCGGATGCCCTTTGCCTTTTACCTGTCCCATAAGGGTACGCACCCAGCCGACGGTGTTGTTCGTATGTATGAGCAACATTTTCGGCTTGTGGTCATAGGTCGGGCGGAGTATCTTCATCGTAAAGCCCTGCTGCTCGAAACGGGGATCGGACGGAATGATCGGCGTCGCAGAAACCATCGCCTTTTGCTTGCATCGGAAAAAATCATCCATCGGGAGCGTGATAGAGCCGCGGTAGCCTGCATCCTGTATCGTGCGTTCGCACTCGTCGAACAGCATGAACCATTCACCGTGCATATCCGTATGCGTCTGCACCATCGCCGAGCGGACTTTGGGGAAACTTTCGGGCGTGGTCATGATTTTCAGATAGCCGTCGTTGTAGTTCGTGTTCAGAAAGTCGATGATGTCCTCGGTCGTTACGCCCTCGAACACGCCGAGTATCTGCGGGTGCTTTTTCATCTTGCCCTCGATAACGGGAACATTCGGCTCGATGATGACGGAGTGTCGGGGCGCATTGATTTCGGCATAGGTCGCACCGCATCCCGTGACGGTCTTGTTGATGATCGAATTGGTAGGTATTTCGGGCATTACGGCGTCGAACCGCTGGCCTGCATCTATTGTGATATATTCAATCTTCATCTAATAATTTGATTTATAGTTAAAAAAAACTTGGGGAGCGAGCGGTGAAACCCGCTCCCCTCGTTCAGCAGTTTAGTTCAGCAGTTCGGTGATGTCCTCCATCGCTTCGGCAGGCATCACGACTTTGCCGTTGGGAAAGTGGTACTTTTTGGCGAGGTAGCCGATTCCCTCCTCGCTCTCATTGTACTCCTCGGAGGTGATCGGGGTCAGTTTCTCCACCTCGGCGGCCACCTCTGCCAGCCACTCGGACTGACAGCAGATTTCACGGTCGGGTTCAAACTCCGTTACTTCGGGCAACTCCTTACCCATCAGGAACGCCATCAGGTAGTTCCAGATTTGGGCATTGAGCAACAGCTTCCCGTCCAGTTCTGTGTAACCCTTACGGATTCCGAACCACACGTAGCCGCATCCAGCCACGTCTACACGGGTGGTCACGATCAGGGTGGTAGCCCCTGCCGCAATCGCTTTCGCCAGCGTGCGGAACATTTTGGCATTCCCTGCGGGTTTGATTTTGATAATGCGAAGATTCATTTTCTCCTCCTGCTCCTCGGCGGCTTTGATTTCCGCCATCTTTGCCTCGTGTGCGATTGCCGAGGCCATCATCTCCTCTGCGCGGTTCCCAGCTACCTGCTGCGATTCCGCATTTTCTGAAATTGTAGTCATAGTTTTATTAAATTTGATGTTAATATTGTCGTTGATGTTTGCAAGCGTTTTCATAATCGTTATCTTTTTTATTAAGTTTTGTTGCCGCCTCTTTCGGGCTGTCGGCTACTCCCCGAATCACTCGAATAACCGTACGCTTTATTCGCGGATTCTGGCTATTGAACCTGCATAAATCCGACCTTTGGTGCCTTGGCGAAATATAAATAATAGCCAGCGAAAACTGACCTATTCATTACCTTTGCTGTCGAAAATATTGCAAAATATATCAGGGAAAATATTGTAAATCTGTCCGTTATGACAAAATGGCAGGTGTCATGACACTGGCAGATTTTTGGCAGAAAAAAGAAAGGGAACCGCGATAAACGGCTCCCTTAAATGGTATGGTTATATAGTCCGATCAGTCCAATAGCGGAAAATCAAAATCCTGCATGATAACCTGTCTTTGCAATGGTATCGGTCTGAATCGTGGTGCTTGGTTCATAGCCGCTCGTTTCAGATAGGCGGCAAGGTCGGCGCGGATTACTTTCGGGTCGTATTTGCCGCTCTCTCCTTTATTATTGGGATAACAACCCGTGACGCGTGTATAGTCGTGAATGAGTTGGCATAATTCGTTCGGCATATTGGGCTGGCTGGGGATTGCGTTTTCTTCATGGAGCATTCGGTAAATGCCGTATGCAACTGCCGAATAGATGGCATTCTTCTTTTCTCGCCCCGCAGACGGTTTGCGCCGTTGAATATCCTGCCGTGCTTCCTCGGCTGTCTGTACTTCGGGAAAATAGCTTGCAAGTTCCTTTTTAATCAGACGGAATAACCAGTTATTGCTGTTTGGAATAGAAATCTGTTCCGCTTCCCCATTATTGGTGCGAATTGTGATGGCGGTCTGTTTGTTGCTTTTAAGTGTCCGTGCCTCCATTTGCTCCATAAAAAGCAATAGGTGCGCCCATTCGCTTTGGTATATGTCCCAAGTATGAAACTGAACAAGGTCATTGTATTCGTTTTCGTCGATCTGCTGTTCGCGGATGCAGTAGGCCACCAGCAATAGGGCTTCCTCTATTATCGGGGTAATTGTCCCGTAAGAGTTGATAAGCGACAACAAATCATGGCATTCGAGGTGTCGAAACGGCAAAACCAGATTGCAATCCTCTTTAATGCTGTACTTTACGATATTACCCTCTCGGTGAGGTATCAGACATTTGGCATTTGAAAGTTCTTTGTTGAAATAACCTGCCGTGATGCCGAAATATTTTTCCAGTAAGGGCAGGCAAGCGGTGAAATATTCGGTTGTTACGGGGTAAAAGGTTTGTTCTTCTTGCATAGGAGTATCTTTATAAAGACGAATTTACAAAATTCCGCTTTCTGCCGCAACCGACGACCGCAGAAAAAAGAAAAGGGACTACCCGATGCAAGCGGATAATCCCTTAAAAGGTAGTGATAAATTTAGTTTTGGGGGCTATAAGATAGACCTTTTTTCAAACCTTGTCACCACCTCACAATAAGTTTTGCATGGCCGCATCTATCTGCGAGTTCTCGAATGAATCGAGGTAGATTTGCGTAATCTTTTCCGAACTGTGCCCCAGCGATTCCGAAATGATGGATGTCGAAACTCCCGACCTTTTCAGAACAGTTGCGAACGAGTGCCGCGCAACGTATGTCGTGAGCGTGATAGGCAGGTGCAGATGCTCGCCGATTAGTTTCAGATAGCGATTTATCCGCTTGTTCGTCCGTTGCACCCGTCCGTACTGCTGTTGTGCCGTAATGTGAACAGAACGCCTTAAAACAGGGAAAACATAGTCCTGCGGATGTGCGTTCGGTTGGCGGTACTTGTCGAGGATGTCGAGGGCGGCGGGTTGGAGTTGGAACGACAGGAGTTTACCCGTTTTCTGTCGGTTGAAAACCAGCCGCCCGTCCACGATGTCGGCATAGCGGATGTGCAGAATGTCGGTCAGATTGATGCCGCATGATAAATAGCTGAACAGGAACAAGTCTTTTGCCAGTTGCAGGAACGGTTTGGGGTACTTGGTCAGCGTCCGTACCTCGCAATCCATAATCCGCCGAATATCCTCTTTTGTCAGCGACCGTTTGGCCGTGGCTTCCTTGAATCGGCTCACTTTGAACGTGTCGAAAGGGTAGTCCGTTTTCTTGATTAGGCCGTCGGTGATTGCGCTGTTGTAGAGTACCCGCAACGAACGGAAACGGATGCCGATGGAGTTGTCGGAATAATGCCGTTCCACCCGCAGCCATTGTTCGTATCGTTTCAGCCACTCGGCGTCGATGTCTATAAAATAAAAGTCCAGCGAACGGCAGAATTTCGTCAGCGAGGTGCGGAGTTCCTGAAAGGTCTTGGCGTTGCCTACACGTTTCTCGGCCAGCAGGCGGTCGATGTAGCCGTTCAGATATTCGCCGACGGTTTGGCGCACGACCTTGCGGGATGCCTTTTCGACAAGCGTGTTCAACGTGTACTCCTTATCGCTGGTTTTGAAATCCATGACCTGACTTTGGAGTTCCTGCGTTTTCTGTTGGATAAGGGCTTCGATGCGCTCTTTGTCGGGACAGTTACGGCGCGGTTTACACTTTTCTGCATCCCAGTATTGCAGAGCGAGGGAAATGTGCAGACTGATGTACTTCCGTTTTCGGTTCTTCGTCAGCCGTAACATAATGGGATGCTGACCGTTGGATAATGTTTTGGATGTGTAGAGTACCGCCTCGATTGTTGTGTTCATCGGGAAAATTCGGTTTACACATTGGTTTACACAAACTGCGTAAACCGACGGAGAACGGGCTCAAAACAAGACACGAAAAAACCACCTACATCGCTGTAAGTGGTTGATTTTGAGAGTGACGCCGACAGGACTCAAACCTGTAACCTTCTGATCCGTAGTCAGATGCTCTATTCAATTAAGCTACGGCGCCGAATTGCGAATGCAAATGTAGTGTGAAAATTGCTCTTATGCAAATAATTTGTCGTAAAATTTACCAGTCTTTTTATTTTATATCTTGGTAAGAGGGGTAATTTTGAATATAATACATTGATAATGTTTGATTTGAGGTAATCTGTGCTTTGTTCGGATTCTTTTCCGGGAGTTTGTCGGTGGAAATATCGTTGCCGGGAAAAAGGGCAGTTGTCGTGTCCGACTGGCTATGGGGACCGGAGATTTGTCATACAAAAATTACCCCTGCGGGCTGAAATCCGCAGGGGTAATTCGATGATTTTGCCGGATGCGCTTATTTGACCAGTTCGGCGAGCTTCTCCTTGATTCCTTCGCCCCGCAGGTCTTTGGCGACGATCTTGCCTTCGGGCGAGATCAGGAAGTTGGTCGGGATGCTGCGGATTCCGTACTCTTCGACGATCGGGGCGCTCTTGCCGTCGGTGACGGCGATTACGTTGGGCCACGTCATCTCCTCTTTTACAAGGAATTCTTTCCAACTCTCGGCATCGTTGTCGAGCGATACGCCGTAAATGTTGAATCCTTTGGGGCCGAACTCCTTGAACGCCTCCTTCAGATAGGGCAATTCGCCGCGGCAGGGACTGCACCAGGTTGCCCAGAAGTCGATCAGCACCCATTTGCCGGGGCCGATGAGGGGTGTCACCGAAACGGTTTCGCCCAGGGAGTCGGGCAGCGCGATTTCCAGATAGGGCTTGCCGATTTCGGTATTTTCCTGGGCGGCGATCGATTTGGCGATGGCGGTCAGGATCTGGGTTTTCTGCATCTGTTCGGGGAATTTATTCAGGATTTCGCGGGCTTCTTGCGGTTCCATTTCGTTATAGAGGTTTCCGAAGAAGTAAACGCCGACCAGGTTGTCGGAGTTGTTGTCCAAAGCGCGGCGCATGATGCCGTTGGCTACCTGGTTCAGCGAATCGAATTTCTCCATGTCGTTTTCTTGCATGGCCACCAGGAATTGTCCCTGAAGCATGCCCAAAGAGTCGTTTATCGGCTGGAAAATCTCGTTCGAGCGGGTGCCGCCGACTTGGAATTGGCCCAGATCCGCAGTTTTAACGTCGATTTTTCCCGGTTCGAGGAAGATGAATCCGATGCCCTGGCGGTGCCGGTTGGTAAGGATGGCCAGGTCCGGCTGGTCGATCGTGCCTTTGATTTTGAACGTACCGTCCGCAGCGACGGCTGCCGATGCGATGGTCGGATTTTCGGGATTGCCTTGCATCAGGAATACGGAGTCCGTGATTCCCGGGTCCAGTTTGCCGGTGATGGTGTAGGTATTGCCTCCGCATCCCACGAGGGTGCCTGCGGCAAGAAGACCTATTAACGCTTTTTTCATAGTGCTGAGAAAGGATTAAAATGATTATTTGGTCGGTTTGTGATTCGTCTTTTGGGGTGTTCGCGGCGTTTGCCGGATTTCGCGCTGGGGATTATCCTTCAAAAACCGTTCCCAGCTCGAACTGCCCTTTGCCGAGGCAGCCTTGCGGCCTCCGCCGAGTCCTTTGAACCGATCTTCGCCGAGGGCGCCGTTCAATGGGTTCGAACTCATGAAATGGTGGCACAGGGCGACGGCCATACCGTCCGTAGCGTCCAGTCGCCGGGGCGGACGTTCGATCGTGAGCATGCTGCTGACGAGAGCCGCGACCTGCTCCTTGGGGGCCGAGCCTCGGCCCGTGATACACTGTTTGATGCGTGTGGGGGCGTATTCGAATACCTGCAGTCCGCGGCTCAACGCCGCAGCCATCGCCACGCCTTGCGCCCGGCCCAGCTTGAGCATCGACTGCACGTTCTCGCCGAAGAAGGGCGATTCGAGGGCCACCTCGCGGGGGCGGTATTCGTCCACGAGGGCACCGACCCGCTCGAAAATGTAGCGCAGCTTTTCGTAAGGATCGTTCATCCTGTGCAGGTCGATGTCGCCCAGCACGACCGATCGGACCTCCCGTCCGCAAACCTCCAGCACCCCGTACCCCATGTAGTTGGTGCCGGGGTCGATGCCCATGATGCGGTATGTCGTCGGGTCGGACACGGTGCAGGGACGTTACTTCTCCTTGAGGGCCGCGATCTCCTTTTCCGCCTGACTCACGCGGCGTGCCAGGTCGGGCAGGTTCTTGAAGATGGCCGATGCGCGGTGATATTGCATGCCGGGCAGCGCCGGATAGCCGAAACGTACTTCTCCGTCAGGTACGTCTTTGTCGAGACCGCTTTTGGAGCCGATGCAGACCCTGTCGCCGATGGTCACGTGGTCCGCGATGCCGACCTGTCCCGCGAGGAAACAGTTGTGCCCCACCTTCGAAGTGCCTGCGATGCCTGTCTGGGCCGAGGAAACGGTATTCTCGCCGATTTGCACGTTGTGGCCGATCTGGATCAGGTTGTCGAGTTTCACGCCCCGGCGGATGATCGTCGAGTCGGTCTTGGCCCGGTCGATGCAGGTGTTGGCGCCGATTTCCACGTCGTCTTCGACGACGACGTTGCCCAGTTGCGGAATCTTGTCGAAGCCGCCTGCGGCATTGGGAATGAAGCCGAAGCCGTCGGCGCCGATCACCGCACCCGCATGCAGGATGCAGCGGCTGCCGATCACGCACCCCTCGTAAATCTTGACACCCGGGTAGAGGATCGTTCCGTCGCCGACGGTCACGCCGTCACCGATATAGACCTGGGGATAGATTTGGCAGTCGGCGCCGATGCGGGCTCCCGCCTCGATAACGGCGAAATCGCCCACGTAACAATCTTCGCCCAGTGTCGCCCGCTCCGAGATCGAAGCCCGCTCGCTGATGCCCTGTTTGCGGGGTTTTGCGGCCTGATACATTTGCAGCAGTTTGAGCACTGCGGCGCCGGTGTCTTCGACTTTAATCAAGGTGGCGGTCACGGGTTCCGAAGGGGTGAAATCCTTGTTCACCAATACGATCGACGCACGGGTTTTGTAAAGGTGTTTTTCGTATTTGGGGTTGGTCAGGTAGGTCAGGGCGCCGGGTTCGCCCTCTTCGATCGAGGAGACGGTGTGCACCTTGGCCTCTTTGTCGCCTGCGACTTGGCCGCCGAGAAAACCGGCGATCATTTCTGCGGTAAATTCCATCATAGCAATATAGTAATCAGAGGTATTTTTTTATGTCTATTCCTTCGGGCATGAATTCATCGACCGTGCGGCCGAAAGCCAGTACTTCGCGTACGGTGCTCGAGGCGATGTCGGCTACGGGAGCCGGGGTGAAGAGCATCACGGTGATGATGTCGGGATGCAGGCGGTGGTTGGTCGCCTCCATCGTCCGTTCGTATTCGAAATCGGTGGTGTTGCGCACGCCGCGGATGATGGCCGAGGCATGCTGGTCGCGGGCGAAGTCGCCCGTCAGACCGGTATAGATTCTCACTTCGACCCGGGGGTTGTCCGCATAGAGGTCTTCGATGAGTTGTTTGCGGGCTTCGATGCGCAGCAGTCCTGCCTTGGAAACATTGTTGCCGATGCCGATGACGACCTTGTCGAAGATTCGCAGGGCATCGTCCACGAGTGCCTGATGGCCCCGGGTAAAGGGATCGAACGATCCCGGAAAAATGGCGATGGTGTGTGACATTGGGAGCAAAGGTAATGAAAATGAATACAGAATCCAACAAATGGATCCGGGGGTGTCGCCGAATGTATCCGACTTTCTGCAAAAGTAATGAAAATGAGTGCAGAATGAAACGAGCGAACTGTTTTTTATGCCGAGTGTATTCCGATCTTTTGTAAAGGTATTGCAAATAGGGTGGGACAAAGGAAACCTGTCCGGTTTGTATCGGGCAGGATGCGTTAGTATAATTTGTTCAGGACGCGGGCGATACGTTCGGTGATGATTGCGGCGTAGAGTTGCCCTTCGCAGGCCGATAGCGAGGTGAGGCCCCGGTGATCGACATAGAAAATTTCGTCGAAACGGGCGAGTTGCTCCCGGCCGATCTCCAGCTCCAGCAGAGGCAGGCGGGCGGCTTCGACGGCCCGGTACGCCAATTCCCGTTCGACACTCGGCGGGGCGGGCGGAGTATAGACTTTTTTCCCTTTCACGGCGAACAGGGGCGCTTCGTCGCATACGTGCACGAATCCCTCGCCGTCGCAGCGGATCACCGCTTGTACGCCTGTCCGGACTGCCGCCCGTTCAATGTCCGCTTCCGCCGCCCGGTTGTCCGCCGTCACCGCTGCCTGCAAAGCCAGCATGCAGGCTGCCTCGCGTGCCGAGGTGGGGTATTCGGGGTAGGGAACGCCGTAGTTCACGACAGCCGCAGCGGGCCGCAGCGACCGCAGGGTATACCCGTCGTAGAGGGATACTGCTCCGGGGATCAGCAGCAGGTCGCCCGCCGGTGTGAAGGCCATGCGTACGAACGAAGAGCCTGCGACGGGGTGACGGTTGGCGTCGAGCAGAGTGGCGATCTGTGCCTCCAGTCGGCGAAGGTCGGGGGCCCAGCGCAGCCCGAAAAGCTCTTGTATATTGCGAGCCAGCAGTTCCGTGTGGCGGTCGAGCCAGAGGGGGCGGCGTCCCCGGACATGAAGCGTCTGATAGAGGTATGTGCCTTCGATGCGGGGCATCGGCTCCGGGATACCGTTGCGCAGCAGGATGCGTTGCATCAGAGCATGAAGATTTTGAGCAGCAGTTCGCGCAGCAGTTCGCCGTCCGACGCGCCGCCCGCACCCAGTCCCTTGCTCTTGGCGTCGTATTCGCGCAGCAGCCCCAGGATGCGGAACACTCGGCGGTTGTCCCACCGTGCCGAGGTCTGCTTCAGTTCGCCCAGAGCGTAGGCGTTGTTCATTCGCAGGATGCCTATGAGTTCCGTGTCCGAGGGAAACGGAACTCCCTTGTGGCGGCTGAGCCACCGCAGGTAGTTGATGCGGAAAATTTCGCGGAACTGATTGAAAAGGGCCAGAATCGTTACCAGCAGGGGGTTGTCTTTGGGGTTGCGGGCGAAATGGTCGGCGATGCGCAGGGCCTGTTCGAGGTTCTGTCCCGTGACGGCCTTGCAGAGTTCGAAGTTATTGAAATCCTTCGAGATGCCGATGTTCTGTTCGATGTGTGCGTCGGTGATTTTCTTCGTTCCTTCCGGTAGCGAGAGCAGCAGCTTGCCCAGTTCGTTGGAGATTTTGGCGAGGTCGGTGCCCAGGTGGTCGGTCAGCATCGCCTGGGCTTTCGCGTCGATCGTGCAGCCTTTCGAGGCGACGAACTGCGCGAGCCAGGGGCCGATCTCGTAGTCGCGCGGCCGGACCGATTCGAGCACCGCACCGTGCTGGGCGATGCTTTTGTAGAGCTGCGAACGCTTGTCCACGTTCTTCTCCTTGTGGCAGACGATCAGGATCGTCGTGGGCGAGGGTTTCGAAGTGTATAGCGAGAGTTTGTCGAGACCGCGCAGTTGCTGCGCCTCCTTGAGAATCACCACCTGGTACGAACCCATCATCGGCATCTGCCGGCAGAGGTTCACCACTTGTCCCGCGTCGGAGTCCCGCCCATAGACGGTCAGCTGGTTGAAAGCCCGTTCGGACTCCTGGCGGATCGTCGAGGCCAGCAGGTCGCAGAGAGCGTCGATGAAGAAGGCCTCTTCGCCCATGAGCAGATAGACGGGCGCGAACTTCCGTCCCGCGATTTCGCCTCGGAGACGGTCGTAGGCCGCCATCGTATCTTTGAATTTTACGCCGCTTTTCGCCATGGCTTAAATGATCTCTTTGGTGATGCGCAGCACGTTTTCGGTCTCGGCCGTGAGCCGGTAGCGGTCGTCGATGCGCCGCCCGACGAGCCAGACGATCTCATCCCCGGAAAGCAGTACGAACTGCCGTGCCTTCTCCGGCAGCGGGACTTTATGGTCGATCAGGTAGTCGCTGACCTTCTTGCGGCCGGACATGCCGTAGGGAATGAACCAGTCCCCCTCCTGCCAGCGGCGCACCGTGAGCGGGTATTTGAGTTTGTCGGCATCCACCTGGGCGATGTGTTCGGGTACGCCGAAGCCCTGGATATCGTCGATGTCGCGCAGCTCGAAGTAGAGCACCGAGTTGCCGCGGGGCGCCCGCCTCGACCTGCACCTGGCAGGGGTCGTCCGCCGGGATCGGGGTTACCATAATCCGTCCCCGGTCGATGTACGCCACGTGGGATTTGGAGTAGAACCGCTTGCCCGTGCCGGAGTTCTGTTCCAGCGCCCTGACCAGGGCGTCCGACACGTCGCCTTTGAACGAATAGGTCGAGTTGAGCAGTTCGAAGATTACGAAATTCAGCGGGAAAGCCCGGTCGATACGGTCGATGTGGATCGTGTCGATCCCGTTTTCGGTGGTGATGACCTCTTCGCGGATGCGCTGGATGCCGTGGTTGATGAAGAGCTGCGCGTCGGTCAGACGGCCGATGTTCTGACGCATCAGGTCGGTGAACTTGGGGCTGATCTCCTTGATGCGGGGTACGAGTCCCAGGCGGATCTTGTTGCGCAGGTATTTGGTCGAGCGGTTCGACGAATCTTCCCGGTAGGGAATGTGTTGTGCTACGGCGTATTCGAGGATGTCCTTGCGCGAAGCGAACATCAGCGGGCGGATCAGCTTCCCGGCATGGGTGGTGATCCCCGTCAGACCCCGCAGGCCGGTGCCGCGCAACAGGTTGATGAAGAAGGTTTCGATCGAGTCGTCGATGTGGTGGGCGATGGCTACCACCGTGTAACCGTGCTCGCGGCTCAATTCGTCGAACCAGGCGTAGCGCAGCCGCCGTGCGGCCATTTCCATCGATTCGCCCGTGCGCTCCATCTCGCCTTTGGTGTCGAAGCGTTTGTTGTACCAGGGCACGCCGTACTTCTCCGCCTCGCGGCGTACGAGTTCCTCGTCCTCTTCGCTCTCCACGCCCCGCAACTGGAAATTGCAGTGGGCCACGCCGACGCGATAGCCGCTTCGCACGAAGAGCGAGAGCATGACCATCGAGTCCACGCCGCCCGAAACGGTCAGCAGGATGAAATCCTCCGGAGCTGCCAGCTCGTTGCGGCGGATGTAGCGTTGGAAATTGTCCAGTAGGTTCATAGGCAGTGCCTTGTCGGTTTTATAATATATTGACTTCGGGTTCGATCTCCACGCCGAAGCGTTTCTTTACCTGTTCCTGCACTTTGCGGGCGAAAGCGACGATCTCCGTACCCGTAGCGCCTCCGAGGTTGATAATCACCAGCGCCTGCCGGGGGTGGATCCCCACGCGTCCTTCGCTGTGGCCTTTCAGTCCGGCGCGGTCGATCAGCCAGCCTGCGGCCAGCTTGACTTGCGAAGGGTCGGCTGCCGGATAGTGCGGCATATCGGGATAAAGTGCCGACAAGCGTTCGGCCTCCTCGCGGCCGACGACCGGATTCTTGAAGAAGCTCCCGGCGTTGCCCGTCACCGCAGGGTCGGGCAGCTTGGCCCGGCGGATCGCACAGACGGCCCCGCGGATGTTGCGCAGCGTGATGCCTCCCCGCGCTTCGACCGCTGCGGCCAAATCCCCGTATTCGAGTCGGGGCCGGGGCGTGCGGCTCAACGCAAAGCGGACCGAGGTGATGATTACACGTCCCCGCAGGGAGCGTTTGAAGACGCTGTCCCGGTACCCGAACGCGCAGTGTTCTCTGTTCAGGACGAGCGTGTTGAAGGTCTCCGTGCAGAACATCTCGACGCTTCGGATCGCATCCTTGGCCTCGCAGCCGTAAGCCCCGATATTCTGAACCGGAGCGGCCCCGACTTTGCCGGGGATGAGCGAGAGGTTTTCCAATCCCCACAGTTCGTGCTGTACGGCCCATTCGACCAGGTCGTCCCACTCGACGCCCGCGTCGGCTTCGACCGTCACGCAGTCCGGCTGTTCGTCCACGATGCGGATACCCTGTGCCACAGGGGTCAGCAGCGTACCGGGATAGTCTTGCGTGAAGAGGACGTTGTTGCCTCCTCCGAGGACGTACCACGGATCAGGCATTCCTTTCTCGAAGAGTTCCTGCAAATCTTCCGTCCGGTCGAACTCGATGAGGCGTGCCGCCCGCTGCGCCACGTGAAAACTGTTGCGCGGGGCGAGTTCGGGATTGTTAAATTCTCGTATCATATTTGCAAAGTTAGGAATTATTTCGTTAATTTGAATGTTTTCGACAAGCGAGGGCAGAACGACTTCACTCGCTCTGCCGGACGGAGAAAACAGAGAATGCAGTTCGATGTTTCCGATAAGCGAGGCAGGAGAGGACGACTTTTTGCCCGGCGGAGAGAACGGGGCCCGCAGTTCGCCGTTTTCGGTCGAGTGGTGCGGGACGTTGTGTCGGGCAGGGAGAACGACCGTTCGACGGTTTCGATCTATGCGAGTGAGAAGGGAGCTTTTTGTAACAGGCGGGCAGGGCGCCGTGTGCGTGAAGAGAAAAACGGGCGGAGTCGCTGTTTTTTATCGCCCGCTTCGTCGGGCGTCGGTCGATGTGGCGCCGATCTTGCTGAAAGAGAATGAATGTGACTGATAAACGGTTTCCGATATGTTTACGAAAGAGGATTTTGTGCAAATGGAGGAGCACGGCCTGACGCCGGCGGCTCTCGAAACCCAGTTGAAAAATTTTCGGGAAGGTTTTCCCTTTCTTCCCGTGACGCGGGCCGCTTCGTGCGGCGACGGTATTCGGGTGCTGGATGCTGCCGGGATCGAGCAGGCGGCGGCCCGTTACGACCGTGCGAAGGAGTCTTTGCGGGTGGTGAAATTCGTGCCCGCTTCGGGCGCCGCGACCCGTATGTTCAAGGATTTGTTCGAGTTCGTTCGCGAGGGGCGCCGTACGGCTGTGGTCGGGGAGTTGCTGGCCAACCGCCGCCGCTTCGCCTTCTGGCCCGAGCTGCGGACGATCATCGGTGACGATGCCGACGAGCTGCGGACGGTCGAAAATATCGTCGCCGAAGGGCTCCGTTACGGGGAAACCCCGAAGGGACTGGTGTCGTTCCACCGCTATGGGGACGAGGTGCGCAAAGCCGTCGAAGAGCATCTGGTCGAAGGGGCGCAGTACGCCGCCGCCGGGGGCGAGGTGAAGATTCACTTTACCGTCTCGCCCGAGCATCTGACCCGTTTCGAAGCGTTGCTGGCCGAAAAGATACCGGGTTACGAATCCCGTTTCGGGGTCAAGTATCGCATCTCCTTCTCCGTGCAGGACCCTTCGACCGACACGCTGGCCGTGAATCCCGACTGTACGCCTTTCCGACGTGCCGACGGGCGGCTACTCTGCCGTCCTGCGGGACACGGGGCGCTGATCGGGAACCTCGGAAAGATCGATGCGGACATAGTCTTCGTTAAAAATATCGACAATGTTACTACCGATGCCCGGCGGAGCGATACGGTGCTTTATAAAAAAGCGCTGGCCGGAGTATTGCTCGCATTGCAGGAGCGGATTTTCGAATACCTCATGGCCCTCGAAGTGCCGGGTGCCGAATTGGAGCCTATCGCCGCGTTCATCGAGAATGAACTCTGCGTGAAACTGCCCAAGGACTACGGCACGGCTCTTTTGAGGCAGG
>ERZ780229.373-NODE-373-length-16071-cov-1.7849_pt1 | contig 16071 bp, 14 predicted proteins | sample MGYA00510974_ERZ780229 | MGnify/ENA primary metagenome ERZ780229 (study PRJEB29588, sample SAMEA2151034) | human gut metagenome | biome: human gut; feature: human-associated habitat; material: faeces | place: Denmark | collected 2008/2010 ... | reverse complement strand
TTATTCGGTTCTAGAAGAGAGTAAGAATCCCTCTTTTTTTAAAACATTTATTGTTTATCATGATAAAACTGTAATTTCTGAACTCCTAGAATCTAAGCGCCATTCGCCTGATTGGAATAAATATATACACTTTTTTGAACTTACTCATGATGATAAACTTGTTTATGAATATTGTGATTTCATTTTACTTTGGAATAATTTGTATGATGAAGTTCTTGAAAAGAAGGTTGATTTGTTGGATAAATTGAATGTAATGTGGGATAATGCGGTAGATAAATTGGATAACATTGATCAAATTATATTTGGTGGGCAGAGAGAATATTCTTTTTCGAGGAAATTTTCCCCTATAATGGCGGAGAAAATGCATACATCATTAATTAATGGTGGATTTATAGATTCAGGTACAAGCTTGGATGATTTTTGTGCAGTTTTTTCTTTGCCACATGGACTCACAAGCATGAAACCAATAAAATGGATTAAGTTAAATAAAGGGGTAAAAAATAAAAAAATAAATAAATCAGCTCTTATTGATTTTTTAACTTTATTGGAATATACGCAAGAAGAAATTATCGGTAAAGAGGGATCAAAATATAAAAAGCTAAATAGCTGTTTTGAAATAAAAAATAATTCCTTTAAGGCTAATGATTTTTCGGTACAAATGAAGGAGGGAGGAAGTAGTCAGCTTTTAAACGTAAAATCTGAGTATCATGAAGAATTGGAGAGCATGCTAAGGGAGATAGGTTTTTTTCGTTGACTATTACTTTTTCGTTTTTGTATTAATTGTATATTGAGAAACTCAAAGGGAGATGTTTTTCGTTTAAATAGTAATTATATTTGAGTTCAAAGCCTTTTACCATTAACTCCTTGATTATCAATAAGCCGATGTAGTAAACTTAATTAATATAATACTTTTGAGGGACTTACAAGTTTATTTTTTTTCTTATTTGTCTAAATGCTTGATTATCAGTAATCCGATAGCCGACATCATCCGATGGTCGGCTTTTTTTGTGCTTAAAAAGTTGATGTGTAGTTATTTGATGGCTCAAAAAATCTAAAGAACTTAGCACCGAAAAAAATATTGATATGGAAAAAGAAAATACTTTTTGTTTAGTACCGACCTCAATATGGGAAGGACTTTGTAAGGACATAACTGAGATTAAAAATGGACTTAAAAGCTCCATTGTTTTACAAGAATGCAGCGAAAAAGATGAGTGGTTGAATAGTAAAGAAGTTCGGAGGAGGCTTGCTATTTCTGCAAAAACTTGGCAGACATATCGTAACGAGCGTAGAATACCATTTTCTCAGTTTGGTAGAAAGATTTATGTGAAGAAAAGTGATTTGGATGCTTTCATGGAAAAAAATAGGATTAATTCATGTGATGAGTAAATAAAAAGAAAGTATTATGAATGATAGTAATTTAATCCCTGTGACTGAAAATACAGAGCAGGTAAACACTTACACAGTGGAGGGACAAGCAATTCTTGGTTCACTGCAACCACAGGCAAGCATTACACCTGATAGTAATTGTGATGCACAATCCAATTATACAGACAGTGTCCCACCTGATAAATGTTTATGTGGGACATATGCAACTGGGACAAGAGCTGGGACAATACCTGCTAATCCAAAACTTAAAGAATGGGATGGAAAGCCGTTACAAGAGGGTGTTGTATATCACAGAAATGAAATGTTGGGGTTACCAGAATGTACAATTCTAGAAAACCGTGATGCTCAAAGCCGTGCAAAGGACTGGCAGAAGATATGTAGGGAAAACGGAATGACTAATCCTGCATTGTATGCTAATGCAGAAATCGCTAAAAAAGCAGGTTTTACTCCAGTAATATTCCTACATGATACAAAGAAACCGTGGAAAATACCAGAACATTTAGTCGGACATTTTTATATACGTTTAGATGGTAACGGACGTGCAGCTGGTCATGACCTGGAACTTAAAGAAGCCACAAAGAATCCATCATATGATCCGTTTGACTATGAATTCGTTTTTAAGAAATATGATGACCCGAATTTATTATACAAACAGTATATATCAGCTAATCTTGATGTCAAGAAGACTACCAAGTCAGAATTACTTAGTTATTCTTTATGTCGTAACAAAGGATCAAACTTAAATAATTATTATACAATGATGGGAGAAGGATTTGTAGCTAAATCCTCATCATATTATAACTTTGGACGAGAGCTGACCAAGGAAGATGTTAAAAAGGCTAGTAAAGGACAAGATATTACAGTAGAACAGGAACTGGTTGATTGTATGGATATGTTACTGAAAACCTATAGTAAGGTCTTCTCTGGTAACGCATCTGCAAAGATACTAAAAGGTGTTCCACCTGCCAGATGGAGCTGTGAGACCTTAAAAAAAGCTGATGATATGAAAGCTATGGCAGATAAAATCTCAGATAAATTCTCAAAGATGTTGCCAGAACAGCTTACAAAACTTCAAGATGCAAAGGGAGTCAAAGGCGACAGAACCAAGACAACAGAGATTATTCTAATAGGTATATTCAATGAAATTCTGAATAACTAATCATTAACTAACGGAAGGTAGTTTTGTGTACTACCTTCCATAAAAACAAGAACCTAGTATGAATATTGAAACATGTACATTAAGATGTATCCTAAATAACCCCGAAAACTACTCTGAAGAAGAGAAAATCTTCGGTGATTACATACATCAGGGAGAACTAGCTGTGGTTAGCGGTGATACAAACTCAGGAAAGACACTTCTTGCCAGTGATATTGCTTTAGCTAATAATGATAACCTATGTTACTGGGAGGAACCTATGGCTAATAGGACAAGAAAAACAATTTACATTGACGGAGAACAGAATGATCCTCAAATTGCTAGAAGATATGAAAATCTTCTAGAATGTGCATCTGGTGATCTGATAAGAGGACGATTCACTGAGACTGAATATGACGATTGTATTGAAGATAAGTTACTTGCCATTGAGAAACTGATACGAAAGAATAGTGATGCTAAACTACTTATCGTTGATAACTTGATGTGTATGTTGAATAACGGTAACTCTGTAAGACAAGCTCAACAGTTCATACAAGGTCTAAAAAGAATAAAGGAAATGAATGATTTGACTATAATTCTAGTCGCTCATTTAAGTAAACGTAACAGCAAAAATCCTATTGAGATTAAAGACATCTTGGGAAGTTCTGTTATCGCTAACTATGCAGACAGTATTATTGCTGTTGGAAACACCTGTGAAGGAGACCATATAAAGTACCTGAAGCAGCTGAAATCCAGAAGTTCAATAAAAATGTCTGAGGTAGCAGTCTTGGAAATTGTTGAAGAGCCATATCTGCATTTTGAATTTCGTGAGTATGATATGGAAGAGAACCTTCTTCCTAAAAAGATTACAAGTCGTTGCTCCATTTCACTATCAATGGGTGAAATGATATATAAGCTTAGAGAGGAAGGACTAACTGTTAGAAGCATTGCAGAGCAATTAAATCTATCAAAAAGTGCAGTTGGTCGCTTTTTGAAAAACTAATCCCATTAACAAGACTTGAACTGATAATTAAGACTTGGTGCCAGTTTTAGTTATCATTTTGATGGGCAGAAAGAACGAAAATTCTTCCTGTCAAGCTATCACCATGTCTATAAATTTCAATGTATAATTACAATTAATATATTAAACAAATGATATCACAAATAAAAAATAAATACTTTATGGACTTAGCAAAAGGCTATGGTTCAACAAGATTAGAGAATTGTTTTAAGAGTATAACAATTGATTCTTCCCTCATGAACGAAATTAAAGAGCTTGGTGGATTAAATAGAAACCAAGAATTCTTTATTCATGAAATGATAAAGAGACTCATTCATTATGCTGAACTCGGTTTTGTTAATGGAAAACAAAAAATTAATGTACTTAGTGTCTCACGCTTTGTAACATGGGGTAATTCACATGAAACCAACCTCATACATCATATCGAAAAGTATAATGATATTATCTATACTGAATTTCTGAAAGATTATGAAGATGACAGTATAATTATTTACCCCAAAGGTACAATTATTGGAACTATTAATGATGATCCTTTCCCTGCTGTCGAAGAATCGTTTATCTACAGAGAATTATTAGATCCAGATAATTATGGTGCTCCACATTATGTTCTTGACTTCGCAAATAAAAAATTAAACGAAGCATTATCTGGTCATAACTTGTGGGCAATGACGTTGGATTTCGATTATTTGAGTATTTATGATTTAACAATTTTTCCTCACATTAAAACTTATTGATTGTGACAAAATGAAAACTATAAAATATGCACAGTTAAGATATAGTAAGAACATTATTTATGATAAACCGAGAATAATTTAACCTCTTGTTTATAATCAAAAAAGAAAGCGGATATCATGCCGATCCCAATAAGATCATTTATATGATTAACTAACTGAATTTATTAATCCGGGGTAAGGGGTATGAGTATATACATAATACCCTTTGGGTGGAATAAAAAATCTCCAAAGACTTCAAAAACCTTTATAAAAGATAGATTTCCCTAAATAAAATATTCCATTATCCTATCGGTTATGTATAATCCCTAACCTCTTACCCCTAATATTTGAGAACTATATGAAGAAAACGACAATAAAAGTACCACTAGGTATTAAATATATATCTGAATTTAAAGATTTATACAATAATATTCCTACCAATGGTCATTACATACTTAACAAGAAGGTATGTGGTTGTGGAGCTACAGAATTATACCTTGGCTGTGATAAGAAATGTATATTGGCAAGTCCTAGAAAGAATCTGCTCTACAATAAATACAGTCAACATCTTTCTGATAATTTTCATCTTTTCAGGTATAATGGAGATAAGGATAAGTATTTCTCCAATGGTTCTATAAGCTCAAGTGAAACCGTAACATACAAGGATAATCTCAGGGACTATATAAAGAATGGTGGAACTAAGATTCTTACTACTTATGATTCCATAAAACATATTCGTGAAATACTGATAGAACTGGGAGAGAATCTTGAAGAATGGGAAGTTATAGTGGATGAATTTCAGGTTATGTTCTATGACTGTCATTTTAAAGCAACCACGGAATATGAATTCTATAAGCACTTACAAAGTTTTCCCAATGTAGTATTCCTTTCAGCTACACCGTTCTTGGAGGAATATCTGGACCAGCTTGATTTCTTTAAGAGTATGACCATGTATGAACTTGAGTGGCCTAGGACTATGGTAGAAAAGCCGAAAGTAAATATGACCAAGACCTCAAAAACCATAACAAAGCTCTGTGAAGGTATCATAGACAAATACAGGAATGGTAAAGGAGAAACTACTCTTGTTAATGGAAAAGAATACAGGTCTAAAGAAGCGATTCTATATATCAACAGTGTAAAGGATATAGTAAAGGTTATTAAAACTCTGAATATTGAGCCGGAAGAAGTGAATATAATCTGTTCCTCCACCCCTGAGAATATAAGCAAGCTGAAAGAACTGTCTAAAGCTGTGGGAATGGAGTACAAGATAGGTGATATTCCTGGGAAAGGTGATACTCATAAGATGTTTACTTTCTGTACATCTACCGTATATGTTGGAGCTGACTTTTATTCGGACAACGCTTACACCTATATCTTCGCCAATCCTAAAATTGAAAGTCTTACCATAGATGTTTCAGTAGATATTCAGCAGATTATTGGACGACAGAGACTAGATTCCAATCCATTCAAGAATATGGCTACCTTATACTTCAATACAAAAGCATCTGATATGACTGAAGAAGCTTTCAATGAAAGTATAAGGCTGAAAAACGAAAAGACAAATAGACAGATAGAAAACTTTAATTCAGCCCCACATAAGGAAGATTTCATAGAAGGACTGAATAAGAAGCCGAATCATAAGGAAAACTACTGCTGCATCAGTAAAGATGAAAAGGGTAATCAGGTAATTGAAAAGAACACACTCATTGAACTTGCAGAAAGAAGAGCTTGGGAAATTTCAAATAAGATATTCAACAATGACTTATCCATGTTTACAGCCTTGAGTGTTAATATGAATGTTACAAAAGATACAGACAGTGACGATTCTGAAGTTAAGGTCATGTTTCGGGAATGGAATGAAATGAAAAGCTTTAAGGATCGGGCCTTTTTCTATTGTGAAGCCTGTAAAGATATACCTGAAGTTCTTGATAAATGTTCTTTCATACCGACTAAATATAAGGAATACCACGAAGCTTTGGGTGAAGAAGGTATGAAGGAGCTTGGTTGGAGAGAGGATTATATAAAGAACGCCATTGCCCCTATCCCCTTCGAACAGAGACCGAATGACAAGATTATGGAGAGACTTAGGGCTAAACTTGAGATAGGAAAGTTCTATACAAAGACCGAAATTAAGGAACTACTATGCAATATCTTTAAAGAACTGGAACTTAAAGGTAAACCAAGTGCTTCAGATATTTCCTTTTATATCGATTGTGAAGAAAAATCAAAAAGGATGGATGGTAAAAAAGTTGTAGGATATCATGTCATTTCACATTATAAGAAAAGAGTAAGTCTGTTCAAGAGAATTACTGATGTCAAGAATCCTATAGACTATAACTTGGATGATATTCTAGAAATAATAAAAACAGGTACCGAGTTCGACCTGAAGAAAAAAGTTCAGGATGTCAGGAACGCTAAGGATAAGGACGAAAAGGACGAGAAGAAAAAAAGAATCCCGGCTGCTACAGTGAATGGAACCTTCGAGAGCAAGAATAAAAACTGCTTAAAAGTTTACTCCTCTTATACAGCCCTCGACTTCGACCATATACCAGAGGATGAAATGCAGGACTTCATAGACAACCTTAAGAAATCTCCCCATGTTTATGCCGGATTCAGGACTTCCAGCGGTGAAGGATATAAAGCTATCATCCTACATGATAACCTCGAACCTCTCTATCATGATGACCTTTATGAGCAGCTCTTGGAGTATTATAATTGTGAGGTTAAGGATACATCAACGAGAGACCTGGCAAGAGGGAATTATCTTTCATACGATCCTGACCTGTGGATAAATCCTGATGCTGTACCTTTCCATTTTGTTCCTTCCACCACAGTCCCTAAAACTGTAGTAATGAAAACTGAGACTGTAATAAAAACTGATACTGGTGAGGAAATTCTTGTACAGGATGATGATGAAGCTTCAGGTTTTCTTCTAAAGCTGAGAAAACAGGTCATATCAGACGAAACCATTATCAAGTTTCTGAAGGGTATATGGACTGGAAAAGCTATCGGTCAGGGAAGAAATAATGCTGCTATGTCCTACGCTGGTGTTCTTTGTAAAGCTGGAATTGAAAAAAGTAAGGCAAAAGCAGTAATAGAAGAACTTATACCGGGGTTCGATATTTCAGAGATTATAGACTACGCCTACTCTCATAATATATACGGTTGCGAGAGAAGAAGGTATATCAGAAAGAAGAAGAATTAAGAATCTAAAACTGACAATATGAAAAAAAGCGATATTTTAGCGATTATAATAAAAAGAATAACTGAAGATAAAAACACTTACGATGATAAGTTTAAAGACTATTATAAGGTTTGTCATTATATATATACAGTATCACATAAATCTGGCTTTCCGTTTGTTTCTATGGATGGAAATATCTATATCTATACAGGAACACATCTGGAAGAAGTGGATGGGAATGAGCTTATGATGTTTCTGAAATTCTCATTCCAAAAGCTTTCCGGGGATTCAGTATATTGTGGAAAGAAAGAGCTTATAAACGGTCTTACAGCTCAGTTCCCTTATACCGTAATGGGATTGAATGTGAAACAGGCTGAAGATAAAATAAACTTCGGAAATGGGACTCTCGACCTGAAGACTGGAAATCTCTGTAAACATAACTGGGCTGATTACTTCAGATACGTCCTCCCTTATAATTATGATAAGAACGCCTCCTGTCCGATGTTTATGAAGTATCTGAATGAAGTCATGCCAGAGAAGGAAGCTCAGGATGTACTTTCAGAATATGTAGGTTGGTTATTCATGCCTGGACTTAAATTGGAGAAAGTTCTGTTCCTCTATGGCTCTGGATGTAATGGAAAATCAGTCTTTGTTGATATTGTAGAAGCGTTATTGGGTAAGGAAAATATATCACATGAATCCTTGTCTGATCTATGTGGTGAATATGGGGCAAACAGCAGGTCAAATTTGGCTGGAAAGATACTGAATACATGTTCAGATGTTGCTCCAAATGCTTTCGCTGGTGACCTCTTCAAAAGGATAGCCAGTGGAGAACCCATAAGCACCAAGATTCTTTATAAGGATGTTACAACTCTTACCGATTATGCTAAAATGATATTCTGTCTTAACGAACTTCCTAAAACAAATGATACTTCTAACGGATTTTACAGAAGATTCTTGATAGCTCCCTTCAACGTCCAGATTCCCAAAAACAAAATCAACCCTAATCTGGCAAAGGACATTATCTCCCATGAACTCCCTGGGATTATGAACTGGGTATTGGAAGGCAGGGAAAGGCTGAGAATGAATGGAAAGTTTACAGATTCTCCGGTGATGAACAAGACACTGGAGGAATATAAGAAGATGGGTCAGAAAAAGAAGAGGAAAATCCAACTCTGGCTTCCTCCCTTCAGTGACAGATAAAAACAAAGGAGTCATCAATGAAACTTATCATCGATGGCTCCTTAGTGACGTATATATAACCATGCCCGGATGGCCATTAAAAGAAGAAAATTATTTCTATTGTTTGCCTAAGATTTTAGACTAATTAAAAATAGTCATGTTCACCAGCCGGAATAACTCTTAAGCTAATATGATTATCTTGTTCTTTCATAAATCTATAGCATCTTTTAGTTGACATATCATTATTCTCTATATCACCAAACCATACAAACAAATCCCAATAATTCTTTGTTTCTTGAGCAAAACTAAAATTACCTGTTTTCCATAAGTCCTCACATTGCGATTCATATAGTTCATCAACATATTTGTACCATTTTTCAGAACCTTCGAGTTTCTTTCCTGTGCACAAATAATACATTACGTTAAATCTATCTTTAGCTTGAAAAGTATTATCTTGCTCTAAATAGTTAATAAAGTTTATTCTTATTTCAAGATAACCTGCCGTTAAATATAGATATGGCAATAATTCGTTTTCAATATTCATACCTAATTCATATTTAAGTATTTGAATACTATCAGAACTAATATTAATTGCGTCCACATAATAAGTTCCTAATTCTCCAAACTTTGCTAATGAATATTTACTAGATGTTAAATAGTGTCCAAAATAATCTAATATTGTATTGTTATATCCATAATAAGGAAGTAAAGTTGGAACACCACTTCTATCAACTGGAGCCATTTCTATTGAACTAAGGAAAAACTCAGCTCTCAAATCCTTATTATCAATTTCTTCAGAGTTATTAATAGCTTCATTTATTGTCACTTCTGATTTAGATTTATCACGATTTAAATTTCTAAATAATTCAAGAAGTTCTCCCTTGTAAAAACCTATCAGAGCAAAAAAAGCTACCAATATAATACTAGTGATTAATGTTAATAAATGATTCTTTTTCATATCACATACACAATTAATATAAATGAATTACTTTAAAATAAGTTAATGCATATGTTTTGTTTCTATATTTTACTGTTATTAACTTCCCTCTTCCTTAAAAAGAAAAAAAGCACAAGAATATTACATAATCATTGTTTTCAAAATTAAGGATTTTCTTTTAAACGATAATTAGAGGTGATGATATTATATTCTTTCAGAACAAATTCATTCTTATCTCCCCTCTTATAGATAAATAAATATTCCTTATCCTAACCTTCTTCTAAGAATTTATCTTTGAATTTGCTAATGATTTTTGGCAATATATCTGACAGAATGGATTTTATATTTTTATAAGTGAGATTGTAAAATGAAAATTTCGGATAATATCCATCTTCTCTCCCTCTATTCTCTACAATTTCACTAAAACCGCTAATAGCTTCTTCACTTTCGTCTTGCACTTTATTTAATTCCTCAGTTAAATCACCATCTTTTTTCCTATCGTCTTCAGCTATCCCAATCGAAAGACTAGGCTCATCTTCTTTAACATTAAGTTCACAATAGAATGATAAAGGAGCATCCCTATTAATATAAACATAAAAACCTTTATAATATTCATTGTTACCTTTATTATTAATTATAAAATAGGGCTTTAGTTCCTTACTAATCAGATTCTCAAAATGATTTAAGAGGTCAGTCTTTTGATCTTTTGACAAGGTCTCAACAGCTTTTCTTAGCTCAATAAGTTCATATAACTTCAACGAATTTACTTCTTCCATATTATGTAATATATTTAATTGAGTTTTATTTATATTATCTCTCATGTTAAAGCGATTTTCCAAATAACTAACATACAACTCTATATTCAGAATTAAATATTTTTCCTTATAATAAGTAGATAGTAATATTTCTTCTTTTAACCAAGGAAGAATATCTTCTTTATAAGTTAGCAAAACATAGTGGTCATCAGTAATATACTGACCGAGTATATCATCTTTGACCTTTTGTCTACCTTTCTTGTCATGTACTCCAACATCTTTTTTACAACTTAACATCTCAGGTAAAAACACGAATGCATAACAATTATCGTTAGGAGTATTATTAAGATTGTTATCTTTTCTATCATGATACATTCCTTTAATGTAATCTTCTACTTGGCCATTTCTGTCTTCTGCATAATTAATTTTATTTTCGATGATTATACTAACTCCGGATCTGTAGTCATGTGGATAGGCGTATATATCTGAATATCTTCTACCTTCATCCTTTCCCTCATTGAATTTAAAAGTATGGTTTAGTTTAAATTGGTATTTTCCTATACTCTTAAAGTTTTTTCTGTTAGGCGCAAATCGTCTTATAAATGAATCAAAAATTGGATAATTATTTTCTGATTTATAAGAAAGTAATATTTGTAATATCCTTGTATGAGCATTTTCATTTGCCCCAATGACATCGACCAAATTCACCCAAAAGGGTAATTTCTTTCTTTCAGCTTCAAACTTAGTATAATATTCTTCAGCTAGCTTAATTATCTCAGCATTCGACCATTTATTCTTATGTTCATTACTCATTGTACATTCTAAATTATAAACTAAAAAAATCAAAAAAGATAACTTTACAAAATAAACATACAGGTTTATATAGTTGTTAGTAACGTATCAAATATAATACATTCTATCATATTATCATGCCTTATTGCCTGTTTTATTGAACAATTAGAGGATTAATTTTGTGATATAATTTTAATGTGGTAGAAATTAATATTTTTTCGTGTAGGTTCTATTATATGAGTTCTGATGTAATGAGCTGATAATAATATTTATACAAAAGAATGTAAATCAAAACAATTTAAGACGCTATGCGTTCAGGATAAGAGTTATTGGCATATAACGGTTGGAATCTACTCCAACCGTTCTTTTTTCTTTAGCGAATCCATCTTAGCCTCTAAGATTTCATTCATAGCCAGATAAAATGCAGTCCTTACGATATTAAAATTGTTTGAAAGAGCTGCATTTTCTTTTATCCGGTAATGAGGTTCAACAGCCTTCCCCTCACGAGGATTACCATTGGAAGTAGTCTTAGGCTTTCCATATCCAAGAGTGAAATAAGTGTCATGCGAAGTGAGAAAGGTAAGTGGGGTAGTTCCAAAATCACCTGTTGTTTCTTCACCCACAAGAACAGCACTCCCGGATTCTTTCAGTATGCTAGCTAAATGTTCGGCAGCTGAACAGGTATTTTGACCTATCATCACATACAGCCTCCCTTTGAATGAATCCTCAGAAGGAGTTATCAGAGTCTCTGCTTGATAAGACTGTTTCAACAATAGGGCGGCTATCTTCTCCATATTCCTGACCAGCCCACCAGGGTTATTCAGCAGACTCAAGATAATACATGGATAATTCTTGACCTTATTGTATTTGAGTATGAATTCCTCTGTTTCTTCATCCGTGAATCCTGATAATGACAAGAGGGTTAAGTATTCTTTCTTACCTTTAGGTGAATTCATAATACTTTTAGTCTCTGCATTCCTGATATCTTTGTTATGCTTGGATATATACTGCATTCCGTCCCTGTTCAATTCTACCGTAACATTAAAAACTGAATCACCCCTGCAAAGACATAGGTTTCTTACAGTATCGATATAACTTGAAAATACATAATCCTCTGTATGAACATATCTCCCCTTTTCAGTGGAACCTGTAACGTAATTCTTCATGCTGTCTCTCCATGATAATGCATCAATACCATCTATAGATAAAATCCTGTCTCCCTTCTTAAAAGAAAGTCCTGTCAGGTTGGCTGAAACATATAAAGAATCACTTCTCCATTCCGCATCCGCCATAGTCGTGTATTTACTGTATCTCAAGCAGGTATGTGAATTTTTCAACTCAGAGAAATACTGTTGGATAGCTAAAAAATATTCCTTGTTATCCTTAGCATTCATTACTTTTACAGAATACTTATCACGTAAAGACTTTAAGGATATTCCTTTATAATCAGCGAGAGAATAATGTTTCTCAACAATGTCACATATCTCTTCGAAATCATCCATATATTCGTCTGGTTCTATATCTTGTTCCGAGACGAATTGTTTCTCTGCCTTCATTGTAAGATGATACCCGACCCAATAAATAGGATAGTTCCTTACGGCAATATATATAGTCCCCAAAAGAATCAAGAGGTATGATATGCATACTATCCAGAATCCAAGTTTTTTTCTTTTTATATAGATGTATATAGAAATTCCTACTATGACTATCAGATATAGGACTTGAGTCCATAAAAATGTATTCATAATCATCTGCTTGCTACCAATGTTATTTTTACTCTATCAATATCATCATGCTGGCTTAAACCCCAACATAGTTTTTTATCCTTAACAAACTCCTCACAAAATTCATGAATTGGCGCCATCTCATTCATCATCAGTTCATTCTGAGAGTTGTATTCTATAATCATAACAAAGCGTTCATAGTCCTTGCCCAAATTAATTAAGTCTTTACCCAGCTTGTCCATTACTTCCTTTATCCTTACAACATTTTCATTTGTCAAGGAAGTATGAGAAAAACATTCGACTTCATGTTCACTCATTAAATAACCATAGTCTTCTATACCAAGATTATTCATCGGGTACTTGTTCTTTGCCAGTTCACTTAAAATCTGAAATGCCTTTTCTTTTTCCATATCGATTGTTTTTTTAATAATGAAGCAAAATTATTCCACCTATGCACACATATCTTATGCCCCATTATACTATCTTGTAAAAAGCAGAAAACGCCATAAAAACAGAATTTGCAATATGGATAGTATCTTATCTGCTTGCTACCAATGTTATTTTCACATCCTCAACATCATCATACTTACTTAACCCCCAACACATTTTGCTGTCCTTTATATACTTCTCACAAAATTCATGAGTAGGATCCAATTCATTCATCATCATTTCATTCCAAGAAATGAATTCTACGGTAATTAAGAAACACTTAACCTCACTACTGGCGTTAAACAAATCGATACAATAATTGTCCAATTTTCTCTTTACTCGTTTAACAATCTCATCGGTAGAGGAGATATGAGAAAAACATTCAATTTCATGCTCTTTCTCTAAATAACTATACTCTACCAAATCTATTTTCAAAGGGCGGATGTTCTTTGTCAACTCATTTAAAATCTTAAGTACTTTTTCTTTTTCCATGTCTGGTATATTTTTGATGATGTTACAAAATTACCCCACTAGTGCATAAATAACTTGTGCAGTATCTCATTATCTTTGCAGAAAAACTAAAGGAAACCATGAAAACAGAATTTGCTATATGGATGGTGTCATATCTTATAAGGAGAGGTCCTGATACCCAGGAAAATATTATAAACGAATGGTCCAAGCATATAAATGAAGATGTAGAGATTCATAGGAATACATTCGGGAACTATAGAAGAAAAGCTGAAGAATTGTTTGGTACAGAAATATCATATAATCCGGGTACCAAAGAATACTACATAGAAGACAAGGACCTGATAACCCATAATGCAATGTATAGATGGTTACTCCAGTCTGTTTCAGCTTCAAATGTAATAAGCAGAAGAAGCAGGCTTAAGGAGCGTATAATGCTTGAGACAAGTTCCGGTGGTGAAGAATTCATTGAACCTATAACTGAAGCAATGGAAAATGGGGTATGTATAGAATTGGTTTATGAGGCATTTTGGGATGAACCGAAAGAAAGAACCGTAGAACCATATTACATAAAGCTCTTCAAACGTCGTTGGTACCTGATTGGAAAGATACGTGATATTGGGGAATTCCGAACTTACTGCTTTGACAGGATAAAATCAATAACAGTTTCAAACGTTAGGTTTAAGTTTAAGAAAGAACAAAATGCTGAAACCTTGTTCTACGACTATTATGGAATCATTCAATATCCAGTAGAAAAAGAACATGTTATAATTAAAGTGACTTGTGAACAGGGGATGTATATAAAGACCCTCCCTCTCCATCATTCACAAAAGCTGATACATCAGGATGACGATTACATGACTTTCGAATTATACCTGAAACCCTGCTATGATCCGAACTCGAAGTAATAAGTCCCCAGTCACTAAGAAAAAAAATAAAGAAGTATACAGAAGAAATGTGTGAAATATATAACCCCAAAGATAATGGATAGAATAAGGCTTTTTATTGATGAACTATCGAAGGAAGAATCAACACCCGAACTTACCAACGTATATTCTCCAGAGATACCTCAGAGTGAGATATGCAGGGAAAACCTGTATAACTATCTTCAAAGGATTAAGAACAATAACAGTAAGATTATGTTGATTGGTGAAGCACCAGGTTATCATGGTTGTAGACTCTCTGGAATCGCATTCACTTGTGAGGAAAACTTTACTGAGGATATAATACCAAAGATTATAGGGAAAGACCTTGGATATAAAATTTTCTCTGATGGAAAACCGGAAAAAGAACTGTCTGCTTCAATCGTATGGCCTAAGCTTAAAGAATGGTATGAAACCTATGGTTCAGTGCCGCTGTTATGGAATATATGTCCTTTTCATCCACATAAAAAGAACAATGTTAATAGCAATAGAACTCCCCAAAAGAAGGAGATAGAAAGAGGTATCAAATACTTTCTTGAACTTGTAGATATATTCGATATTCAATATATAGGATGTATTGGCAGGAAATCATTCAATACCATTGAAGCCATGAATCTTAATACCAGCCTTGAGTATCTTCGTCATCCTTCATGTGGTGGAATAAAAAAATTCAGAAAAATGACAGATAAATTTATGGAGAAATATTTATGAGAAAAAGCGATTACGAGAAATTGATAAAAGTCATAAAAGGACTATCTAATAAAAAAGAAGAAGAATTAAAAAAATTACCATATCATCTTAATGTTATTTCTTCAGCTGCTAGAGGTAAGCTAAAAGAAACTGCCCATAGTATGATTTTATCTGATTTACTGAATTTTCCCGATATTCAGAAATCATTTCTAAATTATTTTTTTGCTATAGATGAAAACAAACTAACTGTTGAAAGAGAAAAAGGTGAGATGCTAGGACGACCGGATATTATATTAAGCAATGATAAAAGATGCATCATTATTGAAAATAAAGTCAATAACGCACCAGAAGAAAAGAACCAATGTGGACGATACTATCTCATTGCACTCGACAAACTTTCCTCTAAAACCAATAAAGAAAAGAAAAATGAAAATATATATTTTTTATATTTAAACCCCAATGATAGAAGCCTACCTTCAAAAGAATCCCTAACTATTCCTAGTGAAACTCATAACACAGATGTAAAGTTTGTCAATAATGTACTAAAGGAGCACTTCATCGTAAGATCATTTGCATATGACATAAGAAACTGGTTATATCAATTATACAAAGAGCTGAACGATTCTGATAAAGATGAGGAATATTTAAAATCTGGTATTCATCAATATATAGATTATTTGGAGAATTATTTTAACAATAGTTCGTTAAAAATTAGCCCAGCCTAAGCGGCTC
>ERZ780229.371-NODE-371-length-16090-cov-2.80037_pt1 | contig 16090 bp, 16 predicted proteins | sample MGYA00510974_ERZ780229 | MGnify/ENA primary metagenome ERZ780229 (study PRJEB29588, sample SAMEA2151034) | human gut metagenome | biome: human gut; feature: human-associated habitat; material: faeces | place: Denmark | collected 2008/2010 ... | reverse complement strand
GGAAGCCGCACTCGCACAGGCTCGTATCCTGCTCAAACCATAAGCACCCGTCACACAAAAGAATCCATGAAACTTAAAGACCTCGCATTCATCGGAGCCGTCGTACTGCTGCTCGCTCCCTTCTTCCTTTCGAACGATCTCTACGCAGCCTACCTGGCCTGCAATGCATCTCACCCCTACCTGATGGCCCTGCTCAAATTCGGCATCCTATCGACTGCCGGCGAGGTGATCGGGTTGCGCATCAAGACCGGTCGCTACAACGAGCCGGGATTCGGTATCCTGCCCCACGCCGTGGTGTGGGGCTTCCTGGGCGTCTGGATCGCCGCTATGATGAAGACGCTATCGATCGGCGTGCCGGCCGTGGCGGAGAGTTTCGGCATCGAGGGGGTAGCCGCAGCCATGAAGGGAGAGCTGACCCCGCTGAAATTCATCGGCGCACTGCTCATCAGCCTCACCATGAACACCACCTTCGCCCCCGTATTCATGACCCTGCACAAGATCACCGACACGCACATCCTGAACAACGGCGGTTCGCTGCGGGCTCTCGTCCGCCCGATTCCCATGCGGCGGATCATCTCGTCGCTCAACTGGGAGGTGCAGTGGGGATTCGTATTCAAGAAGACAATCCCGTTCTTCTGGATTCCCGCCCACACGATCACCTTCCTGCTCGCCCCCCAATACCAGGTGCTGTTCGCGGCGTTGCTCGGGGTGATGCTCGGCATCCTGCTCTCGGTGGCAGCCGTCGCCGGCCGCAAATAGGCTTACCCGCCCTGTGCGAACCACAAAGGGGCAAAAACTTACTTGCGAAAAAACGGCCTGCCCCCTTTTGCGGGGGATAAAACGAAATGTATGGAAGGAGAGTAGCGAGATAAATAGCCGATATATATCAAAGGGTTATAAGTACAACACCCCCGAACACGCTGCGAAGCCGAATGTTGCTTCGACGTTGCATTCAGGCCGCATCGCCGACACCATGGGCGAAATCATCGCCGACCTCTCGCAGACCATGCAGGTCGTGGACATCACCCATCTGCCGCAGGTCGCTTCGAAGGGCGACACTCACTTCGTGGTTTACAAAGACGCCGAAGGATCCCATATCCGCCGCCTCGACCCGGAGGAGCGGATTACCGAAATCGCCAAAATGCTATCGGGCAGCCAAATCACGGAAGCCGCACTCGCACAGGCTCGTATCCTGCTGGACAAATAACAGATACGTCGGCACACGATCATTTTCACGAATCGAACGATCCGACCGCCGCTATTCCCGGTCTGTCAATACCTTTACAAGGCTGATTTTCTCTCACGCAAGAGAGTACGAACTTTACCGACCTGCAGAGCCGGGCAATGGATTTCCCGTCGAAACCTACAGTGCAGGCATTTCGCCATCGGAAATCCTTCCGTAACGGGTTGCCATATCCTTTATGGAAATTCCCGTTCCGCAAAATCCGCAGCAAACCCTTCCATCCGACGCCGGCAAACAAAAATATATCGGCATACGCCGTTTTTTTACGCTTCGGTTAAATCTTTTTCGCAGCGGGTACGTCTTATGAATAGACGCGTCGTTAAAACAGACAGAATATGCAAGAAACGAAACTGAAACTCCTCGAGCGGATCGTCGATCGGCGACAGGATTCCCTTTACCGCTTCGCCTATTTCCGCACGGGATCGCAGGCCGATGCGGAAGACATCGTGCAGGACGTCCTGCTGCGGCTCTTCCACTCGGATTGCAACCTCGACCGCATCGACGACGTGGAGCGCTACCTCTGGCGGGCGATCGCCAACCGCTGCTGCGACTACCACCGCCACCGGCGCAATGCGACGCTGCCGACCGAACGGGCCGCCGCACTTGCGGACGACTCCGGCGATCAGGAACTCCGCGAAGAATACGAACGAATCGCCGGGCTGCTCGCAACCCTCCCGGAAGAACAGGCCGAAGTGATCCGCCTGAAAACCTCCGACTCCCTGACTTTCGCCCGGATCGCCGAGCTCACCGGCAGCACCGAGGCGACCGTCAAATCCCGTTTCCGTTACGGGATCGGCAAGCTCCGCAAACTCATAAACCACTAAAAATCATCCGCCATGAAATGCACCGATTTTGAAAACCGAATCGAACTGCTGTTCGATGACAATACCCCCGCAGAGGTTCGCCGCGAAATGTTGGAACATCTCGAAACATGTCCCGCCTGCGCCGAATTCTACCGCCAAACGAAAGCAGCCTTCAACACCGTCGCTCCCCGCGTCGAAGTGCAGGCTCCGGCCGGTCTGAAAGCCCGCATTCTGAAAACCGCCGCACAAGCCGAAAATACGCCGGCAACCGCACGAACGACCGCTCCGGCACGGCCTCGGCAATTGTGGCTCCGGCCGCTGTCCGCGACGTTGAGCGCCGCAGCCCTCATCGCCCTCGTACTGCTCGTCTTCGATCCCGTCGGCCGCTACCGGGCCCACGCCGCAGGACGTATCTTCCGCGATGCTGCCGCTCAACTCGACAAAAGCCGTTCGTTCCGCCTCGAAATGAATGTCCGCACTCTTCCCCAGGAAAATTTCAGCTACATCGATGCCGAAGTCCCCTTTGTTCCCCACCGTATGTGGGTGGAACCGGGTTCAGGCCGCTGGCGGCTGGAAAAAGCAGGACGGATCGCCCTGAGCGACGGGGAACGGATCCTGATGTGGAGTCCTGAGATAAACTCGGGCTTCATCATGCGTCCCGGTAGCGGCGCAATCGAAGATTTCGCCACCCTGCTCGACCCCTACACCCTGCTGCTGCGGGAAGAGCTCAACTTCGCCGAGCGCCGGAACGCAAGTTACAGCAAGCAAGTCGGACCGGAAACGATCACGCTGACCGTCGAAGCACCGGCCGAAGGGGATTTCAGCAACGACTACCTGTCGGGGACCTCGATCGACGAATCCGACACCCGGCGCGAATACCGCTTCGATCGGACGACCGGACGGCTTATCGGGCTGAAAATCGAGCAGACCGACGGGAAAACGCCCGTAACCATCGCCGAATTGCAACGCATCGTTTACGACATACCGTTGTCCGATACCCTCTTTCGGGCTTACGACGGCATCGAATGGATCGACCTCACCAAACCGGTCGGCGGCGTACACTTCGCCGCCATGCAGACGTGGGATACGGAAATACTCGCCGAAGGACTCGTTTTCTATCCGCTCGACCTTATGAAGGAACGATATGCAGGCTGCCGCCTCCTCGAAACCCAGCCGGCCTTCCGTTCGGGACAGTACGCGGGAGTATTCGTTCCCTGCCGAGTGAAAATGTCCGACGGCCGCATCGAAAAAATAGTGCTCGCTCTGCGCAATGACAACCCCACCGGTTCGTGGGTGGCCGACGGCGGCCTCTGACGCTCCCGGAAATAAAAAGTTCCACATTCCCTCCGTTTTCCGGCAGACAAGCTACGGATCACGACCGCATCAGTCGTGTATGAAAAGCCATCGGAATTTCCCCGAGCCCTTTCCGTATGTCTTTCCAACAGCAGGCAGCGTCGTATTCGTATGAACCGCAGAACGCCCGCCGCCCTGAAAACGGCTCTCCGGACTTCATACACGACAGCCCGGAATAAAAAAGTTCCCGGAATCGCAAATGCGATTCCGGGAACTTTTCATAAGAGAAGCGATGGACTACATCATACCGCCCATGCCGCCGCCCGGCATCGCAGGCATTGCGGGAGCGTCCGACTTCTTCTCGGCCAATACACACTCCGTGGTAAGGAACATCGAAGCGATCGAAGCCGCATTCTCCAACGCCACACGCGAAACCTTGGTCGGGTCGATGATACCCGCTTTGAGCAGGTCCTCATAACGGTCGTCGCGGGCGTTGTAACCGAAGGCGCCTTTGCCCTCCTTCACCTTATTGACAACCACCGAACCCTCGCCGCCGGCATTCGTCACGATCTGACGCAGCGGCTCTTCGATAGCGCGTTTTACGATCTGGATACCGGTCGTCTGGTCTTCGTTGTCGCCCTTGAGCGTCTCCAAAGCCTCCACCGCACGGATGTAAGCGACACCGCCGCCCGGCACGATACCTTCCTCGACGGCAGCACGGGTCGCAGCCAACGCATCGTCCACACGGTCTTTCTTCTCTTTCATCTCGACCTCGGTCGCAGCGCCGACGTACAGCACAGCCACACCGCCGGCCAGTTTAGCCAAACGTTCCTGAAGTTTCTCCTTGTCGTAATCCGACGTAGCGGCTTCGATACCGGCGCGGATCTGCGCCACACGGGCAGCGATAGCGTCCTTCGAACCGGCGCCATCGACAATCGTCGTATTCTCCTTGTTGAGCGTAACCTTCTCCGCCGTACCCAGCACCGAGAGGTTCGCGTCCTCGATCTTCATACCCTTGTCGGTCGAAATGACCGTGGCACCCGTCAGCACGGCGATATCTTCGAGCATCTCCTTGCGGCGGTCGCCGAAGCCCGGAGCCTTGCAAGCGGCGATCTTCAACGTACCGCGCAGCTTATTGACAACCAGTGCGGAAAGTGCCTCGCCATCCACATCTTCGGCGATAATCAGCAGCGAGCGTCCGCTCTGAGCCACCGGCTCGAGCACACCCATCAGCTCCTTCATCGTCGAGATCTTCTTATCGGTAATCAGGATATAGGGTTTGTCCAACTGCGCCTCCATCTTCTCGGTATCGGTGATGAAGTAGGCCGAGATATAGCCACGGTCGAACTGCATACCCTCGACCACATCCACATGGGTTTCGGTACCCTTGGCCTCCTCGACGGTGATGACACCCTCCTTATTGACCTTGCCCATCGCCTCGGCGATCAGCTTGCCGATGGTACCGTCGTTATTGGCGGAAATCGTAGCGACCTGCTCGATCTTCGCGAAATCGGTGCCTACGGTCTGGCTCTGCTTCTTGAGTGAATCCACGACCACACCGACAGCCTTGTCGATACCGCGTTTGAGGTCCATCGGATTGGCTCCGGCGGTCACGTTCTTCAGTCCCACGCCGATCATCGCCTGCGCCAGCACGGTTGCGGTCGTCGTGCCGTCGCCGGCATCGTCGTTGGTCTTCGAAGCGACCTCCTTGACCATCTGGGCGCCCATGTTGGGAATCGCGTCCTCCAGCTCCACCTCCTTGGCGACGGTCACACCGTCCTTGGTCACCTGGGGAGCACCGAACTTCTTGTCGATGATTACGTTGCGTCCTTTGGGACCGAGCGTTACCTTCACAGCGTTCGACAAAGCGTCCACGCCCTCCTTGAGAAGCTCACGGGCTTCCACGTTGTATTTTATCTCTTTTGCCATAATCGTAATTTTTTTAATCCAACCGAACTAATTAAATGATAGCCAGAATATCCTGCTGCTTCATAATCAGGTAATCCGTGCCATCGACGTTGATCTCCTGACCGGCATACTTGCCGTAAAGCACCTGATCGCCGACTTTGACTTCCATCTTGATTTCCGAAGTACCGGGACCAACGGCGATTACTTTGCCTGCCAGCGGTTTCTCCTTCGCCGTATCGGGAATGATCAAACCTCCGGCCGTTTTCTCTTCCGCCGGGTTGGGCAGGATCAACACGCGGTCTGATAATGGTTTTACGTTCATAGTGGTATGATTTTAATTGTTATAAGTTATATTTAACAGTTTTTCAACTTCGCATTTGCGACGATAACTCCAACAAGAGATATGCCAAACGATTTTTGACAGAAAAGTCTGACAAATCGGGCAACAAGACTGTCATTTTGACAAAACGGCAGATACATCATCCTGACACCGTACGTTTCCGCCTCGTCGATACCGCCAGAGAGGGCCGTACGCACAGAATCCGAAAAGAATTTCGCCGTTTTTTTGCACGGACGAAAAAAACCTATTATCTTTGCACTCCGGTTGATCTTCGGTATCGACCGATATGGTGGATGTAGCTCAGTCGGTTAGAGCGTCGGATTGTGGTTCCGAAAGTCGTGGGTTCGAGCCCCATCTTCCACCCGAAAAGGCCTTCTTCGGAAGGCTTTTTTTATAATACACAAATTACCACGCACTTATCATTCAGAGTACATCCCGAAAAGGGAAATATACCGGAGTTCTGCCAAGACATCAAGCCCCGAAACAGGGATCTACAATCCCCGAATAAACCCCATACCTTCGCGATAACCGTCTTTGAAAATAAAGAATACGACAAATATCGCCCGCTTTGAAAACTGGCCCCGATAAAAAGCCGGAATCGTCATTTTATTGAATTTTGGCAGACTTCTCGATTGGCTTTTCGCGTCCCCAGCGCCCCCTACTTCCGCTCGGAGCACATAAACGAAAAAGGCTCGGCAATCATCAGATTACCAAGCCTTTTCATCAGTCGGGGTGACAAGATTCGAACTTGCGACCACACGCCCCCCAGAGGAGAAATTTATTTTTTCCGATAAAAGTAATTAACTTTATTTTAGTATATTTACATCACGTACAGATAATTGCGATTTTGCCTTATTGTCATCTATTGCGATTTTTCTTGTACCACTTTTGTACCACCATCTATTTTACATCGGGAAATGACCTACTCTGTTCGCATCGTTCTACGAAAATACAAGCCCAATTCAATGGGGTATCACATTCTCCAATTATGCGTCACCAAAAATAGCTGTCGCAAGCGCATCAGTCTGAAATTATACGTCGATCCGGCCTATTGGGACAATTCGGCCGAACGACTTATCATCGAACGGAATCTGAAAGGCGAAAAGCAGCGGGAGGCCAATAAGAAACGGATTCAGGACAATGCCTTTCTGGATAAAGTCAAGGCCCGCGCCCGCGAGATTATTGAGAAATTCGAGATAGACGGCATTGACTGGACGCTGAATCAATTTGAGGACGCATTTTTGAATCCTTCCAAGCAGGGCAAATTCTGCGCATATCTTGAAAATCATGTCCAAACGCTCCGGGATACCGGACATACGGGCAATGCTAAATGTTATTTCGAGACGCTTCGATTGCTTAAATACTATGACAGCAAGTTGAATCAACGGCTATTTTCCGACATCGACCTACGTTATGTACGCAATTTCGATACGTTCCTCCAAAAACGGGGTTGCAAGGGCAATACCCGCAAATATTATTTCAAAGCATTGCGGGCAATCTTGAATCAAGCGAACCGAGAAGGCATCGGTTCGGAAGCAGCCTATCCGTTCGGGAAAGGCGGCTTCGAGATCGCCAAGTTGGAAGAAGCGACGGAAAAACGCTACCTCCCGCCTCAAGACTTGCAAAAACTCAAAGATACGCCTGCACAGAATCCGCAGAACGAATACGCACGACAACTCTTTCTGTTCTCCTATTATTGTTACGGAATGTCGTTCGTCGATATGGCCTACCTTACGACCAATCATGTTCAACGACTGGCCGACGGGAATTATATCGTCTACAAACGCAATAAGATTAAGCACCAAAAGAACGTAACCGCCATCCGAATCCATATCACGCCGGAAATTCAAGGATTGATCGAACGGTTGAAATCTGCCTCGCCAACCGTCGATAACTATTTGTTACCGATCATTACCCGTTCCGGCTATACGGGCGAGAAGCTATACAACCACATCCGAAGCCGTTACGCCAAATATCAAAAATACTTGAAATCGTTGGCCGAAGAACTCAGCATCGACTATCATTTGACAAGCTATGTGAGCCGTCATACAATGGCAATGACCTTGCAATACAATAAAATCCCGCGTGAAATCATTTCACAGATGCTCGGCCATGCCGACCTCGAAACGACCAATACCTATCTCGACAGTTTCGACAACAAGGTAATCAATGAGGCAGCGAAAGTTTTGTAATAGGCCAACAACAGTTTAATATTTTTTGTATATTTGTACTATGAGTACGACACCGCAAACAAAAATAAACCAGCTATTACAGTCCCTCCCACCCGGAGCAGTCTATTTGTCGTCATGGATGAAACTCAAAAACATCTCCAACGACTTACAGCACCGTTACATAAAATCCGCTTGGCTGACCCCCATAGGCACGGGAGTAATGATCCGCACGGGCGATACGCCGACATTATACGGAGCCATATACAGCCTCAATACGCAGACCGGCAAACACCTAACAATCGGAGCCATGTCGGCATTGGAGATACATGGCTATTCGCACTACCTCCCGATGGGCAGGCCGACCGTTTCGCTGTCTGCTCCGCAAAAAGAGTATTTACCGCTTTGGTTCAGAAAATACGACTGGGGTATTACGCTCCGGCTGTTTACCACCGAAATATTCAATTCCGACACCGGAATCACCACCACCCGACAAGGGGTTTTCGAGTTGCCGATCTCTACCCCTGAACGGGCGTTTATGGAGTGTCTGCACCTCGCTCCGCAATATTACGACATTACCGACCTCTATTATGTGATGGAAATGCTGTCGATACTCCCGCCGAAGAATGTGCAACAACTGTTGGAGGAGTGCCGTTCCGTCAAAGTGAAACGGCTGTTCCTCTTTATGGCCGAAAAGGCACGTCATGCGTGGTTCGAGGCCCTCGACCTCGACCGGATAGACCTCGGTAGTGGCAAGCGGGTAATCGCCAAAGGTGGTGTTTACGATAAGAAGTACCAAATCACAATTCCGGCAGAACTGAAAAATGATTAATCAAGAGTACAAAGAGCGAGTGCGGCTGTTGCTCCGCATCATCCCGATTATTTCGGCGGAAGAATGTTTTGCCGTTCACGGCGGCACGGCAATCAATCTGTTCGTGCAAAATCTGCCGCGATATTCAGTAGACATCGACCTGACTTACATCCCCATTGAACCGCGGGAAGCAAGCCTCACCCATATCAAAGAACGGCTGAAAGCGGTAAAGGCAAAAATCGAGGCCGCGATACCGGGCATTGCAGTACGCGAAGTTCCCAACAAACTGATTTGCACTCATAACGGGCATTTCGTCAAAGTGGAGGTAAACGACGTGAAGCGAGGCATCATCGCACCGCCCGTCGAATTGCCCTTATGCGATCTCGCCCAAGAAGATTTCGGCGTATTCTGCAAAGCCCGCATCGTTCCGCTTTCACAACTCTACGGCGGCAAGATCACGGCGGCCCTCGACCGCCAGCACCCGCGCGATCTGTTCGATGTAAGCCTGATGCTCGATTATATCAAAGACTTCGACGCGATCAAGCGCGGGTTCATTTTCTGCCTGCTGGGAAGCGACCGCCCGATCTTGGAGTCGCTCAATCCCAATTTCAACGACCAGCGCGACGCCCTGACCAACCAATTCGAGGGCATGTCCTCGACGCCGTTCACCTATGAACAGTACGAAGTGACCCGTCACCGACTGGTCGAGTATATCAACCACCATCTGACTCCGACCGACAAGGCGTTTCTACTCGGATTCGAGGACGGAACGCCGGATTGGGACGCATCGGAATACCGGGATTTCCAGCATTATCCGTCGATTCAATGGAAGCTACTGAACATCCGAAAACTGAAAGGAAAAAATCCACAAAAGCACGAGGACGGCATAATCAAGTTGCAAAATTATTTTGGATTCTAATGTACGACGACATAGTAGATTACGATGATTTCTCAGAAAGAGTAGGTTCTGAAAACGACATCCTTGACCTAATTTACGATACAATTTGGAAGAGAGCATATTGCCCTAAATGCAAAAGATTCAATACCCACAGCAGAAGCAAATACGCTTCAAAAAATATTTTTTGTCATCATTGCAGTATACAATGGTCTACCCTACAAGAGACAATATTTTTCAAGACACGCATCGATTTAATTAAATGGTGCTATGTCATTTATGCAATATCGTTTTACCCCCGAAAAGTATCTGTTAAATGGCTCATGGCCGAATTGAAGATCAACTCCTATAACACGGTCTGGCATATGGCAAACAAAGTTAAAACTGCTGCCAACCATAGCCCAAAAGACAAATATATTTTCAGAGAATTAGAAAAAATATTCCGCCGGCACAGATTTATATAGCAGGATATAAAATTCACATAACAGGATAAATTATATAAACAACACGAGAACCGCATAAAAAAAGTAAAAAAACTTCAGCCAATAGTATCTTTTTCTACATCACATCTAAAAAATCACTAATAATCAATATAATATGACTGATATTTTTCAGTCATATTTTTTTATTCAATCTATAAAAAGCGATATAAGCCACTCAAAATGGAAAAGCGCAAAATGCTGATAATTAGAGACTATAATAAATATTTATAATAAAATAAAATTACCCTCAAAATATCCATTCGTATTAGGAGTGCATAACTTAATTTTTTAAGCTTATGCATAATAATTCTTACTCAAAATTCGGGGATGATTTCCCCATCGCAGCTCTTACTGTAAAACAGTTCAAAGAGCTTTATTTCTCTCTTAATCTCAAATCCCAACCTGCGCCGATTCGCTCCGATGTAATGTGTATCGATGAGGTAGCTAAGCTCTCGGGCTATGCCAAGGCCTCGATCTATAAGTTCACGCATCAACGGCTCATCCCATTTCATAAGCCCGCCCATGGTGGACGACGCCTTGTATTCATCCGGCAGGAAATCGAAGAATGGATGAAACAGAATACCTGCCCCTCTATTGAACAAGAGTGTAATTACCGAATCGAGAATATAACCACTCACAGATCATGAACAACGAAATTAAGAAACCACAACCCCCGAGGCAAATATTAAGGGCCGGAATATATGCTCCAGTTCCGACGTTCGAAGAAGTCTTCAAAGCTTCAACAAAAACAGCGGAACCCGATATTGATGCTGATGATGACCTTGACAAAAGTTATTTTCGATTCTATTATTCATATTATAATTCAATACAGACTTTATCAAAAGAAAATCAATTTTTAGCCTTTAAGGCAATTGTTGAATATGCGTTCACCAATATAAAAAATGAGGACCTCCCTAAACCTGTATTAGGAATCCTGCGAACAATTCGACCGTTCATTAAAGCACAAAAGAAAAGACAGATTGCAGGCATGGCTGGCAAATCATTCGGGAAATTAGGCGCACCATATGGCAAAAAGGGTGGAAGACCGCGCAAAAAAGAGACAAAAACAGAATAGAACTGACTCAAAACCACATCGAAAAAATTGGCCTATAATACAAATATAGGCCAATTTACAAAAAAATAGAAACCCCCTAAAATAAAAATCAAACACATGAAAAATGAAAAAATAAATTATAATCAGAAAATAGACAACGATTGTGTTGAAATCGTCCCCTTCACTCAAAAGGTCTATGTTTCGGCCTTCAAAAACTGCTACACACCTCAGCCTGCCGCATATGGGAAATTAATTTATTGGCTGGTAATGACGCGGTTTAAAGATAGAGTCATTGCATACAGAAAATGTAAAGACCCCCAAAAACGGCAAGCCATGAAACGCAATTTACCTGCGATCACTCCCAGCGGATTATTTAAAGGGAAACGGTGCAAGGAAAATTTATTCCGCCATAGTTGCATGGTCTGCATTGATATTGACGCTGACCCCAACAACCCTCGAAGTGGAACAGAGTGGCATAAACAAATCAAAATTATTGCAGACCATTTCGACAGTTTATTCTATGGCGGATTATCATTAAGCGGTCATGGCATTTACCTGATATTTCGTATTGCAGATCCCACCAAACATTGGGAACATCTTAACTCTCTCATGATCGAAATCGAAAACCTAACAGGATTAAAAGCAGACCGAAGTTGTATGGATGTAACTCGTCTACGAATTGTCAGCTACGATAGACAGGCCTATCTTAATACACAAGCAAAAGCATATTCAAAAACAGTAAATAGAGAATACGAAATTTCACTACAACAAATATATTCAGAGCGTCCCGTTTCCTCAAAAACGGTAGCCGAGCGGCATAAAACTTATGAACGAGTAATAATTCTCATCCATAAACTGAAACGTAAAAAAATAGACATCACTCGAAACTATAACGAATGGTTCGACATCGGATGCGCACTCGCCTCTGAATATGGCGTTAAGGGATTGCCGTTATTCCAAGCCATTAGCAGTTTACATCCGAACTACAACCCGGACAAATGCGCAAAGCAGTATCGGCAATGCCTGAGACACAATTATAAAAAAATTCAAATAGCAACCTTTTTTTATATTTGCCAAAAATATGGTGTAACATTCAAGTAGACCAACCATTTGATAAATGGAGCCGGAACCTTATCGAGGGGTTCCGGCTTCTTTTTATTATATCTGCATCCCTGCGTAGATAATACCCGAAAGCATGTTTGGCGAAATTTGCACAACAAGGCCCCGATGGGTGTCGTCAATTGCGAAATATTTTTTACCTTTGTCTTGTCGCGCAAGCGGCGTATATTGGTGAAAGTGTTTCGATTTAACCTCGAATAGGAATCTGGAAAATTCAATTTGCTGAGGGTAAACGACGGCACTCATCACTTGTATTGGTATGCGAGATCATAATCCCCATACTATACAGGTGTGGGGTCTTGTGTCAGTTTATTTCAGCAAAGGTATTCCAGAACCTCTATTCGAATAAACCGGGCAGCTCCACACTTTCTTTTTGTAATCATGCCAAATCGGGGCTGGGTGGCGCAAACACTTACCGTCATGGAGAAAATTACAGCCTACTCGATTCTCAAAGAATTAGGTAACGATGCGTTGTACAAGTACATTTACGAGGACATCGCCGAACCTACCTTTGACTCGCACCGGGTCACCAATCTTTTTCCGCAAGATTTCAAAGACTATTACGAACGTATGTTGATCGCACATGCGGACGAAGGCGACATCCGGGCTAGGAATATCATTATCGCAAGGTTTATAGGCAATTATCTCGGACATAACAGCCGAGCTTTGCAAATTGAGAAGATCGGAGAAGTTACGTCTACAAACATGAACGGAGAAGAAACTCCGACTTCGCTTTGGAGGAAACTGGATTAGACTATAAAATTACATCGAATAACTTATCATGAAACGTCTGCTTTTACTCGCAATCCTAATCGGCTCACTGTTCTCCGTCCCTAACAGCTTCGCCCAATCATCCAAACCCAAACACGCCACCATTAAATATGAGAATGGGGTAAAATATGTTGGAGAAATCCGGAAAGGCAGTCCCAAGAAATATTCAGAATACGCCCTAATCAATAAAGTTTTCATTGGCAAGAAAAAAATCAAACATGGCAAGGGCATTATGTATTTTGCCAACGGAGATCAGCTCGACGGAGAATGGAATAATGATCAATGTAAACGCGGAACCTATAAATTTGCCAACGGAGATGTTTTCGAGGGCGAAATTACTACGAGTTCTATTCGGGATGGAAAAATGATTTTTTCTTCTAATCACGGAACAATGACGTTTACACTTGAGGGCGTTATCAGATTTAGCTATAAAACATGGACCTACCCGGCTAATTGTAGTTTTACTGGAACAATCAAAGATAAAAAGCCTTATACAGGTACTTTTGATTGCACATTAACAACAGAAGATGGCGACCGCTTTACCGGAAGGCTGTCCGACGGGCATTTCGGGTACGGTAAAATCGAATATGCCAATGGCGACTCGTTCGAAGGAAGCTTCATATCCGATGCCCCGTCAAGCGGCAAATATTACTACGGAAGCATCACGGAAATAACAAGAGTAAATCACAAATGGGAAATTCCAGCCGGATGCGTTTTTGAGGGTCGTATCGTCCCATTTACAGGAATAGTCAACATGGAAATCACCAATGCGGCCGGAGATAAGTTTGTCGGAAAACTCAATAATGGTGCACCGGACGAAGGCACAATGTTTTTTGCCGCCACAGGGTATACCGAAACAGGGAAATGGAAAGACGGATTATCCCCTCGTGAATACCAGATTCAGCAGCATGCCAAAGAACGAGCACTAGACTCAATTACTAAGGCGTTCGTGGCGCAACAACGAATAAAAGCTCGCGCCGATTCTCAGAAACATCAGGCTGAAGAACAAAAAAAGCAAGCATTCGTCCGAAAATATGGTCAACGATACGGCTCACTTCTTTATCAAGGAAAACTCGAACTCGGTATGACCCAACAAATGTGTCAGGAGGTAATTGACATAAAATCATACGATATAGGAAAAAGCATCCGATCCGGGCATAGGGTTGAAACATGGACTTTCAATAAAGACAAACAAGACATGCAAATCGCCGCAGCGATGACACAACTTTCCGGCGAACAAGCAATGGCTTTAGCCTTACTGATGGGATTTGCCGACAGCGTAGGTGCATCAACGCCCAAATATTCGGTTTTGGTTTTCACCGACGGAAAATTAACCTCTTTATATTAAAAGATTATATCCGCTATGAAATTATCTCGTTTTATCACCTCTTTATCTGCTGTATTATTTTGCATCGGATGCAACTTAAACCAACCCAAGTCCGTTGCTCAACCTTGTAACAATACGAATATCGAAGACCTAATAAATATCCAAAAGCAAGATACAACAACAATTGACCGTACAGAGATATGGATAATTTTCAGAGGCATTTATGAAAGCGGATTGGTAAAGGGATTGAGCATGGCCGAAAGAACATATGAAAGTTTCAAGAACTTGACAGAGGCGTGCGGCGTGGAATGGGATGATTATCTCGATGGCGTTTTCTCTGATGGAATCGCCGAGGTTGACCCATACGCCACATGGAAGATGTTATCAACTAAAGGAGACGTATTCTCAAATATCTATTTCGATCGCTCTGATTTCGATACGGCTTGTCCAATAGGATTTATCTATTACCTTGCTGGGGTCGATGAAGGCATCCGTTCTGGCGGGGCAGAAACTATTGCTAAAAGCGTATCCTTAACCAATCTTTTTTTACTCGGGCTAAAATTTCGAGAGAGTTATATAACGGATGTTGAACCTACATTCTATAAACTAAAACCAACACAACAAAGAAATTAGACTATGGAGGAATCAGCACCAACCTTTATACAGGAATATTTCGGTGAATACGGCGTTATGGGGTCAATCATCGTCATTCTGTTATTCATCATCGGATTTATGTACTTAAGACAGAAATATCCCAAAATGACTTTGACGAAAGAAGCCTCGGAAGAAACCCTTGCCGAAGAACCGGAACCAGAACCTCTTTTGATTCATTGCCCGGCTTGCGGCACGGAGGTCTCTCGCTATGCCCCGGCGTGTCTTAAATGCGGGCATCCGATATGCCCAACCGAATCGACACACAACGAAACCATCATCAATGTTCAACAGGAGAAGAAAGAAGATCGAGGCGGTTGCTTATGGTCTTTATTGGGACTAATCGTGCTAATAGTGGCTTCTATCTTCTTCAATTTCATCGGCTATTTCATTGCGCTCATTATTTTAGCTCTTTGCCGGGTATTCAGCGCTGGAGAGGCCATTTTTCTATTTATCGTAGGCTTAATTCTCACATTATTACTACCCATTCTCGGAATCATATCTTTAGGAGCATTGTTTTTATCGTAAAGAAATTAACGAACCTTAAACAAACAATCATGAAAAAAATTATTTTACTCCTTATGGGGTTGGCAATGTGCCTATTTGTAGAAGCGCAAGAAAAGGCAAAAACTACGAATGTGCAGGGGTATGCTCTGGCAATCGACAATGCATTCTACTCGTTCAAAGAGAGTACGAAAGCAATTACAGATCAAAACTCCCGGAGGGGATTCGATATGCAGTTCTTCTTCACCCAAAAAGCAGGTTATCCTATTATGGGAATAGCCAACATTGCTGGAACAGGTATGCTTTTCACTGTCCGAAATACGAAGACCGCAAAGGAATATTCAGCAAATAGCACCGTCGTATTAGAATGTATTGGATTGGACAACACAAGTCCGTTTAATATTATATTTGACTTCGGAGACAATGCCGAAGATTTCTGTTATCCATGGAGTTTCACGCTGAAAGCTCCTGATATGATGGTAACAGCAAGTTTCCGAGACAAAGACGGAATAAAACTGGTTTCAGAAGACACCGACTACAAAGAAGTATTTAAGGTATTGCAAGCCAAATACAAAGAACATTATAATATTAAATAATCTTGCATATTTCATCATATTTTCCCTTCGTATATAATTCCGGTCGCAGATAAAGTACATAGTTGTAAGTTGTTATCCACATCCTTTCCGAATCTTTATCCCGACCGTTCTTAGTTGTCCCGACC
>ERZ780229.366-NODE-366-length-16223-cov-2.03284_pt1 | contig 16223 bp, 17 predicted proteins | sample MGYA00510974_ERZ780229 | MGnify/ENA primary metagenome ERZ780229 (study PRJEB29588, sample SAMEA2151034) | human gut metagenome | biome: human gut; feature: human-associated habitat; material: faeces | place: Denmark | collected 2008/2010 ... | reverse complement strand
GTCTGTACCATAATACAGAACCATCGTTATTACCGGCACTATTGTTTTCTTATCACATTGACCTCTGTATGAAGCACCTTCATATCCTGATATTCTTGCCGGCATTCTTTTCTCAACCTTTGTCTGATTCTCTATGCCATACATGAAATCATTTTTAATATACAATTAATATATCTTGTTGTCAATACCGTAATTGCGGTATATTACACATTATATTACCTGATACCTATAGGTAGTCGCATTATTGCTTGACTTATAGGATATATCCGGGCAGAATCCTTATTCAGCCTTCACTTTTTCTCCAAATCTGCCTATAGATAAGCTTCCTCGTGCCTGCCTGATAGGTAATTTCCGGCACTTTCTTGTATTTCTGCCTGAAATTAGCCTATATAGATTGATTATTTATTGTTCTTATAGGAAATCCTCATAATAATAAATAATAATTGCATGATTAACAGTCCCCAAGAAAAAAACAATGCCAGCACATCACCAGCATTGTCATCTCTTCAATCACTATTCCCCAGACTTTCTTAAAGCCTCCATATATCTTTCCAGCTTTAGTCTTGCTTCATCACTAAGCTCCTGATAAGTTTCTATCAATGTATATTCCTTAGAATCTTTATCAACATATGCATAATCCATATACTTTCTTGAATTATCCATGTCTTCCGTGCCAGTCAGCAGTTCATATGGAGAAATATCGAGTGCCTTGCATATTACCATTATCTTATCTGCTGACGGATTATTCTTCTTTATCTTCCAATCACTTACTGTACTCTGAGAAATTCCTGTCCTACTAACAAACTCTGCCTGCGACATTCCTTTTTCTTCAAGATACTTATATATTCTCTCACCTATCTGCATATACCACCATTAATAGAACTGATTAACTCTCTTAGTAACATAATTGACATCCTGTGCATATCCAATTGCATTATCAGAATCAATCACTCCCTTATTATACAGATCAAGAAGTGCATCATCCATTGATATCATGCCCTCTTTTCTTGCTGTCTGTAAAACACTGGATATCTGATATGTCTTGGCTTCACGGATAAGATTCTTAATTGGAATCGTTCCATGCATAACTTCAAATGCAGCAACTCTTCCACATCTGTCTGCTGTTGGTATCAGCTGCTGTGAAATAACTGCTTCAAGAACAACTGCAAGCTGAATTCTTATCTGCTGCTGCTGGTGCGGTGGAAACACATCAATAATACGGTCAATTGTTGCCGCCGCTCCAATTGTATGAAGTGTCGAGAACACGAGATGACCTGTTTCAGCTGCTGTTATAGCAGTAGATATAGTTTCCAGATCTCTCATCTCTCCTACAAGAATTACATCAGGATCTTCTCGCAGTGCTGCACGGAGTGCATCAGCATATGAATGCGTATCAAGACCGATTTCTCTCTGATTAATCATTGCTTTTCTATGCGAATGAAGATACTCAATTGGGTCTTCTAGTGTTATTACATGAGCATTACGTTCATCATTAATTTTGTCTATAAGAGAAGCAAGTGTTGTAGATTTACCGGAACCTGTTGGACCCGTTACCAGAACCAGTCCTCTTTTCTTGGCATACAATTCAACAACAGACTTTGGAACACCAAGACTTTCCGGCTTAGGAATCTCTGTTCCTACAATACGCATGGCACATGCCACAGACCCTCTCTGTCTGAATACATTAACTCTGTATCGTCCAATATTAGGAACAGAGAATGAAAAATCAAGTTCTCCTCTGTCTTTAAACATTGCCTGCTGCCTGTCATCCATAATATCAAGAATAAGCTTTTCACAGTCATCTGGTGAAAGCTTAGGATAATCAAGATCCACAAGTTCACCATTAATTCTGACTCTTGGTGGAAGTCCTACAGTGACATGCACATCACTTGCCTTCTTTTCTTTAGCTATCGAAAGTAATTGCTCTACAGTAAACATTATTAAGCCCCCATATATCTATAATTGTATATCTGGCAGATTCTTAGTCAATCTGCTCAAGTTCAATTTCTTCTACTCCGGAAGAAACTGATATTCCAGAAGAAGCTGATGTATCTGCTGCCTTAGGTCTTGAATCATCTTCTTCAGCTTCATAAGTTGCTTTAACCATCTCAGCTATAGTTGTGACACCATCTTTAACCGCATTAACCGCAGCCATCTTAAGCGTATTCATACCCTCACTTATAGCCTGTTTTTTAATCTCTTCTGCTTCTGCATGCCTTGATATAAGTCTCTTTATAGACGGTGTTATCTTCATAATCTCATATATACCAAGTCGTCCATAGTATCCTGTTCCATTACATAACTTACATCCGCATGGTTCATATATTGTAAATGGCTCGTCAGGATTAACTCCAAGCATCTCCTTCTCAGCTGCACTTGCCTCTTTTGGCATCTTACAGTCACACAGCTTTCTTACAAGACGCTGTGCGATAATACCAACAAGTGAATCAGCTATGAGGTATGACTCAATTCCCATATCTTCAAGACGGGCAACAGAACTTGCCGTACTATTAGTATGCAGTGTACTTACAACAAGATGGCCTGTAATAGATGCTCTAACCGCAATCTCAGCAGTCTCACCATCTCGGATCTCACCAATCATAATGATATCCGGATCCTGTCGTAAGATTGATCTTAATGCAGTTGCAAATGTAAGATTTGCTTTATTATTAACCTGAACCTGATTAATACCATCAATATTAGCCTCAACCGGGTCTTCAACAGTAATAATATTAACATCTTCTGTATTAAGTTCACTTAACGCAGTATAAAGAGTTGTAGATTTACCAGATCCTGTAGGTCCTGTTACAAGAATAATTCCATGTGGATTCTTTAATATATCATCAAATACCTTAAGATCAGCCGGTGTAAGTCCAAGTTTTGATTTATCAATGTTAAATCCTTCCTTGGACGCAATTCTCATAACGCATTTCTCGCCATATACTGTAGGAAGATTAGATACTCGGATATCATATTCTCTTCCATCTACGTTAATTGTGATACGTCCATCCTGTGGTTTTCTCTTCTCAGAAATATCCATTCCTGACATAATCTTGATACGGGTTGTAATAGCACCAAGAAGTGTATTATCGTACTGGATAATTTCACGAAGATTACCATCTATTCTGTATCTTACACGGATATCTCTTTCCATCGGCTCAATATGTATATCAGAAGCTCTCTGTCTTACAGCCTGCTCAATTACACTATTGATAAGCTGAACAATAGGCGCATTCTCAATCTCTTCTCTTCTCGCCTTGTCTTCTTTAGTTTCTTCTCTTACAGTCTCGCCCTGCTCTTTCTTATACAGATCCACAATACTCTGTGCCTGTTTCTGTCCAAACGCCTTATCTAAAAATGCATTAATATCAGTTGCATTAGCAAGAACCGGAACAACCTGTTTACCAGTTACAATATTAATGTCATCCATGGCAAGAATATTAGTAGGATCAGCCATGGCAACCCTGATTGCTCCAGGATTATCAGGTGCATCACCTAATGGTACGAGAGTGTACTTTCTCATAATATTCTCATCTAACATAGACAGAACATCATCACTTATCTCCGTCTCTCGCATATCAACAAAATCAATCCCCAGACTGTCGCAAAGTGCCTCATTAATATCTTTCTGGGTAGCATATCCCAATGCTATAACCATCTCACCGAGCATCTTCCCCTGCTCTCTCTGTCTTGAAAGTGCAGTCTGTAACTGGTTCTCATCTATAATTCCCTTTTTAACAAGAACATCACCCAATCTAACTTTCTTTCTGTAATTCACCTTCAACCTCTTTCCGCAGGCAGTCTCCACTCCTGCTATTGCGCATTTATAGTAAGATTATATCACATCAACATACTATATACAAACAGCTATTTAACCTCTTTTATAGTATAGTTGTCACTTTTACTGCCAATACATTCACTGTAAAGTGAATCGTAATCTGTACTGCAGACATACCTCTTTTCTTCATTATCATGGTTCATATCAAATGTTCCATCTGCATTTATATAAGCATTGCTATATGAAAATGCAAAATAAACCGTTTTGCTGTCTTCCGAGTCAGATATTGTCGCTGAAGCAGTTATATATATGTAATTATTAGTCTCTCCAGCATTTCCTTTTTTCTGTAAATAATATATTCCAGTAATCTTTGCATCACTGCATGTTTCCTCATTAATGTGATACAGATAGGCAGTATCCTTTGTTGCTTTATATAACATATGAAATGTGTTATCTGCCGTTTCTTTATTAATTGTCTCCAGAACTTCTTTGCTAACCTGTTCTACAACCTTTTTATCAATCAGCGATACATCATCAACATATTCCGGAAGCTTGTCTGCATTATAAGAAGTTTCTATATTATGTACAAGAAATCCGTGTCTTGCAATATCTTCATAAGAAGTATTGCATGTTATCTTCACTGAATCCCCAAGACTTATATTGTCTTTTTTATCAGGAGTAAATGTAAGTCCTGACAGATACTCATCTTCCCAGTTATTAGTGATAACAATGCCAGCCTGCGGACTTACACCAGTAAATGTAACATCAACCTTATCAAACAATTCCACAGATGTTCCTTTTGATATTCCTGATGCTTTTATCTTCTTATTGCCGCCTCCCATGCTGACTCCTGCCGCATCCTCATATTTTTTATCAACCTCAAGCCTTACTTTATAAGTATCACCATTGGCAATATCTTCTTCATCTGTACTTGTTTCTATAGAAGCAATCAGCATTTTAACATTGTATGATTTATCTGAATCGGTACTTTTACCCATAAGCTCCTTATACAACTTATCCTTATTAAGAGTAAACACTGGTTTTGCATATCCGTTAGCACCTTCATAACTTATAGTTATATAATCCCACACATCAAACTGCTGTGAATGTATAAAAAGTGCAACTGCAATTACCGCTATCACTCCAGCCGCTGCAATAATCAGTCCTACGCGGCGTTTCTTAATTGTCCGTCCCATAAACTGGAACTCCTTCTTAATCTCCTTTTCAATTGCTTCACCCTTATGTGAAAATTCTTTTAACTCCATATCATACTCCTACTGGTCTTGTCGCCTCTCTTAACATATCCTTTTCTTCTCCATCAAAATACGACTCAAGTGTCTTATATACTCTTTCCTGATACTTATTGAGCCGCTCAATATCCACAGCATCAAGATAATTTACATCAACAAGTTCTAAATCTATCGGAACAACTGTAAGCATATCAAACTTTAAAAATGTGCCATATTCATTGTCGAAATCTTTCTGACATACAATCTCATTTTCAATTCTTATACCGAACCTGCCCTCAATGTATACCCCCGGCTCATCAGATGTAACCATGCCCTCTTCAATAACTGCAAGATCATTCTTGCCCGGATTGTGCTTCCATCGAAATCCATTAGGACTCTCATGCACATTTAAAAGATATCCTATTCCATGTCCTGTTCCGCAGCGGTAGTCCATTCCGACATTCCACAGAGGTGCTCTGGCAAGAATATCAAGACTGAAACCGTTACAGCCTTTCAGAAACTTTGCATTTGCCAGGCTTAACATGCCTTTAAGTGTAAGTGTGTAATACATCTTCATCTCATCAGTCACAGGTCCAAGTGCTATTGTTCTTGTTATATCAGTTGTTCCACGCATATACTGTCCGCCAGAATCCACAAGCAGCATGCCTTCCGGCTTTAAGACAGCCGCATTGGTTTCATCTGCATGGTAATGCATCATTGCAGCATTTTCATTATATGCACTGATTGTGTCAAAGCTTAGTTCTATGTAATCTTTTATATTGCTTCTTAAATTATCAAGATATGCCGCTGCATCCGCTTCTGTTATATTACCTGATGCAACATTTTTCTTAAGCCAGAATATGAATTTTGTTACAGCCACGCCATCGTCAACATGTACGCTGTATAGATTCCTTATCTCTGTCTCATTCTTTATTGCCTTAAAAAGCATTGCTGGATTGTCAAACAGTACTGCTTCCACATCTCTTCCAGACTGTATAAGCTCATATATACGCATGTTCACACGTTTCTTATCAATAAGCACTTTTCCATTCATTCTGGTAATGTCTTCATATATGCTGTCATATGGCAGCACCTCTACACATGCCTCCCCGAATTTTGCCAGCGTCTTATCATCAAACCTGTCCTTATCAGTATATATGTATGCTTCATCCTTAGTTATCACTGAATACGCCATAATAACAGGGTTGCACTCAACATCGCATCCCCTTATATTGAATGTCCAGCATATGTCGTCAAGCGTTGCCATAATATGTATATCAGCATTTTTATTATCCATGTACTTTCTTATTCTTGAAAGCTTGCTTATTATGCTTTCTCCTGAGTACTCTTCATCAAGATAAAATGCTTTGCTGTGTGGAAACGCTGCCCTGTCCTCATATATATTCTCAATCGCATCAAAATCATACAAACAGCCTGCTCCTGCTTTTTTACATATATCAGACAGCTCAATTCCTTCTTCAGCCGGCATGGTTCTTCCATCAAATCCCATGCTCATTCCATCTTTAACTATACTCTCACAGTACTGTGCCACATTCATAACACCCGGAGCGCCGACCCTCATCAGTGAAAAGCCTGTCCCTTCAATCTGCTTTTCAGCCTGCACGAAATATCTTCCGTCAGTGAAAAGCCTTGCATCATCCTGTGTTATAACAGCCGTTCCGGCAGAGCCTGTGAATCCGGTAATGAATTCTCTTTCCTTAAAATAATCTCCTGCATACTCTGATATATGGTAATCACCTGTTACTACTACATATATATCAACGCCTTCTGATTTCATGATATCCCTTACCTTAGATAATCTGCCCGCTATTACCTTTGCATCTGTAATCTGCATTACATGTCCTCCTGACTATATTATCATATAAGTTTCCGCTCAATAAGCACTTCTCTTAATTTACCAAGTGCCTTTTTCTCTATTCTGCTCACATAGCTTCTGCTTATTCCAAGCCTGTCAGCAAGTTCATTCTGTGTGCATTCTTTTGCACCAAAAAGTCCATACCTGTATTTTAATATCTCTATCTCTCTTGGTGCAAGTACCTTTTCTATATTACCATATATACACTTAATCTGCTCATAAAACATATAATCTTCCACAGCATCCGGCTGTTTCTTCTCCGAATCTTCTCCGATAATATCCTTAAGGCTTATCTCATTTCCCTCTTTGTCCTTTCCTATAGGCTCATTAAGAGACACTTCCCGTTCCTTCTTTTTATCCTGACGGAAAAGCATAAGAATCTCGTTGTCTATACATTTGGCAGCATATGTTGAGAATCTCACATTTCTTTCTATGTCAAATGAATCAACAGCCTTAATAAGTCCTATTGTTCCCACTGAAATAAGGTCTTCATTAATATAATCACGTTCAGTAGAGGTATATTTTTTGACTATATGTGCAACAAGACGCATGTTCTTTTCTATAAGAGCATTTCTGGCCACACTATCGCCTTCGCGTAATTTTATCAGCAATTCTTTCTCTTCCTGTGCCGATAATGGTTTTTCAAACGTTTTCAAAAAGGCACCCCTACACATTTTTATATATCATATGTGTAAAGGTGCCTTTAATTGCCTATCCAACTGTCTCTTTAATTTAACTGTTTACTTCTGTTTCTTCTTCCTGGCGTCTTAAGATATCATACTTATCAAGCTGGATTCCTAAATCAATATAGAGATTCTGCTTAGGATGTGGACAGCTATCCATATCCTTACCATTCTCATCGACAATACGCTTAACTGTGACTTCTATATTCTGTCCATCCGGCTTCATTACTTCAATTGTTTCTCCAACTGAGAACTTGTTTCGCTGCTCAATATGGTAAAGTCCCTGCTCGTTAGTATCTCCTACGATACCAAGATATGTGTATTCCCTGATATATGTGTTACTGTCATATATCTGTGTATTCTCGTCCGGCTTTCCAAAGAAGAAACCTGTTGTATACTGTCTGTAAGTACATTTGCTTATCTCACTCTTATAGAATGGGATTCTAGCCTTGTACTTTTCAGGATCTTCTATAAAATCATCAATAGCAAGTCTGTATGTTCTCGCAACAGTTGCAACATACAGAGCTGTCTTCATACGTCCTTCAATCTTAAATGAGTCAATGCCTGAACTTACCATCTCTGGAATATGCTCTATCATGCATAAATCCTTAGAGTTAAATATATATGTTCCTCTCTCATTCTCATATACAGGCATGTACTGTCCCGGTCTGTTTTCCTCAACAACAGCATATTTCCAACGGCATGGATGTGTACATGCTCCCCTGTTAGCATCTCTTCCTGTAAGGAAGCTTGATAACAGGCATCTGCCTGAATAAGATATACACATTGCTCCATGCATGAATGTCTCAATCTCCATCTCATCAGGGATATGTGCTCTTATCTCCTTAATCTCCTCAAGCGATAATTCTCTTGCTGAAACCACTCTCTTAGCGCCCTGATTCCACCAGAAATTATATGTCATATAGTTAGTATTATTAGCCTGTGTGCTTATATGTATATCAATATCCGGAAGTACTTCCTTTGCTATTGTAAACATTCCCGGATCCGATATAATGAGTGCGTCAGGTCCTACTTCCTTAAGTTCCTCAAAGTAAGCTCTTGCACCCTCAAGGTCATAGTTATGTGCCAGAATATTAGCTGTAACGTATACCTTGACATTTCTTTCATGGGCAAACTTAACGCCCTCTTTCATATCTTCTATTGAAAAATTCTTAGCCTTAGCTCTTAATCCAAATGCTTCACCACCGATATATACGGCATCTGCACCGAATATTACTGCTATCTTTAAAACTTCAAGACTGCTTGCTGGTATAAGAAGTTCTGTTTCTCTGCCATTATACATATGTCCTGCCATATTATTCTCCTTTACTGTTTCACACTGAGTGTAATTCCATCGCCGATAGGAACAATAGATGTCACAAAATCCTTTGTATGAGTAAGCTCATACACATATTCCCTTATCCTTGTATGAATTGTTCTGTTTCTTCTCGTAACTGCATAGCGGGATTCCACTATTTCTCCCTCCTGCAGAATATTATCCGATATAAGAAGTCCGCCTTTTCTAAGGACTCTCTTAATATCAGGAAGATAATTAATATACTGTCCCTTGGCAGCATCCATGAATATGAAATCATATGGACCTTCCAGAGTCTTCAACACTTCCAGCGCATCTCCCTCTATAAGTGTTATAACATTCTCTTTTCCTGCCCTTTTAAAATTATTTCTTGCCACAGGTATTCTCTTATCATAATTCTCTATTGTAGTAATTGTGCATTTTTCCGGCATATTCTCACTCATAAGAATAGATGAGTAACCTACTGCTGTTCCAACTTCCAGAATCCTTTCAGGCTGTACAAGCTGTAACAGCACCTTCAGCAAATTACCCATCTCTTTTCTAATGATTGGGACTTCATCCGCAATCGCTTCTTTTTCAATTGTATTACATATATCAGAATTACCACAATCGAGAGAATTAATATAGGCAACTACTCTTTCATTGACTATCATATATTCCCCTTACAATTAAGTTATTCTTCCTCACTGTCTGACTGTGCCAGTACTTGCATAATCTCAGTAGGTGTCATTCCCGTGTTAAGCTCATAAGTTCCACCTATAAACTTATCCTTATAATCTGAGAACTGAATCTGAAAATATGCTATCGTTTTATCATGTACAAGTCCTTTATCATAAAGCATGCCAGCAAGCTTCTTAGCCTGTATGTCTGTTGTTATAGTAACCTCAACTGTACGGGCATTATCATCTGAATCAACTGCCTGTTCATTAAATATCTTCTCACCAAATGAATACGCCTTGCTTCCCATAAAAAACACGAGATATATTCCTAAAACAATTATTAAAACATTCAGCGATACCGATACCAGCATCCTGATTGATTTATTGCTCATAAAACCTGATTCTCCTCTTCTTTAATAAGCTACACTATATATGATTCACCCTAAAAAATCAAGGTCCATGTCTACTGCCTCGGCAATATCCTTATATATATCTCTCATAAATCTGCAAAATGTAATCTCTGTCATAAGATATCTGTTTACAATGTCCTGATTCCTCATGTCGGCATATTCCTTATTAAGATTCTCCATTGCTGCAAACATGTCTGGAACATTTTCTGAATTCTGTAATTCAAAATTCCTCATACGGAATTCATCCACCTGCCTCTTCAAGTCAGGCGTCCTGTCTATTTCAGACTGAAGTCTTCTGTATTCCCTATATTCTTCACTGTTAAGAATTTCATGTATAATCTCTTTCTTAAGTTCATCAATTCTACGCATGAAAAACACCTCTCCAACTGTCTGCAGTAATATCCGGCAACATATATTATATCTGTGCCTCCATAATGATTGGAAGTATCACAGGATTTCTCTTAATCTTCTTCCAGAGATACTCGCTCAAGTCATCTTTAATAATATTCTTAATCTTACTCCAGTCAGTAATATTCTTATCAAGACACTTTTCAACTGAATCAGATACAATTGCTCTTGCCTCATCAAGAAGCTCTTCAGCCTCTCTTACATACACAAAACCTCTTGTAACAATATCCGGGCCTGCTATAAGCTGTCCGGTATATTTTTCAAGTGTAAGAACAACAATGATAATACCATTCTCTGCAAGGTTCTGTCTGTCTCTTAATACAATATTTCCTACATCACCTACGCCAAGTCCATCAACAAAAATAGCTCCTGTCTGGACATGATCTACAACCTGTGCATGCTCATCATTAAGTTCTAACACATCTCCTGATTTGGCAATAATAACATGATCCTTGTCATATCCAAGTGACATAACAACATCTCTCTGTGCAACAAGGTGTCTGTACTCACCGTGAACAGGAATAGAATACTTAGGCTTTACAAGAGAATATATAAGCTTAATCTCTTCCTGACATGCATGTCCTGATACATGTGTATCCTGGAATATAACCTTAGCACCCTTCATACCAAGCTCATTAATAACCTTGGCTACTGACTTCTCATTACCAGGTATAGGAGTTGATGAAAATACTACGCAGTCGCCAGGCTGGATAGATACCTTTCTATGAAGGTTAGCTGCCATTCTTGAAAGAGCAGCCATTGATTCACCCTGACTACCTGTTGTAATAAGAACAATCTGCTCAGGTGTATAATTCTTCATCTCATCCGTTTCAATAAGAGTTCCGTCCGGAATCTTAAGATAATCAAGGTCTTCTGCAACCTCAATAATATTAACCATACTTCGGCCTTCAACACAGACTTTTCTGCCATATTTAACCGCTGAATTAATAATCTGCTGTACTCTGTCTACATTAGATGCAAATGTAGCTATGATTATTCTGCTGTTCTTATTGTCATTGAATATCTTTTCAAATGTAGCTCCAACAGTTCTCTCTGACATAGTAAAACCAGGTCTTAAAGCATTCGTACTGTCGCACATAAGTGCAAGTACACCCTTCTTTCCAAGTTCACCAAGTCTTTGAAGATCAATAGGATCACCATATACAGGTGTATAATCAACCTTAAAATCTCCTGTGTGGACAATAATTCCTGCCGGTGAGTATATAGCAAGTGCTGCAGCATCTGCAATACTATGGTTAGTTCTTATGAACTCAACCCTGAAATCGCCAAGAGTTACAGATTGTCCATACTTAACAACCTTTCTCTTAACTAACTTTAACATATTATGTTCCTTAAGCTTTGACTCTATAAGTCCCATAGTAAGCTTAGTAGCGTATATAGGAACATTGACATCCTTTAAAACATATGGAATTGCACCAATATGATCCTCATGTCCATGAGTAATAACGAATCCTTTAACCTTATTAAGATTCTCCTTAAGATAAGTAACATCCGGTATAACTAAATCAATACCAAGCATATCTTCCTCTGGGAAAGATAAGCCACAATCCACAACAACAATACTGTCATCATACTCAATGGCAGTAATGTTCATTCCTATCTGCTCAAGACCACCCAATGGTATAATCCTGACAGACGCATTCTCTGCTTTTTTCATAAACACCTCATAATAAAAATAAAATATAAAATATGAATAAGGCTCACACCTTATTTAAGTTCAACATCATCATCCATTAATTCAGAAAACACCTTGCCTACCACTTCAAGTTCACTGTCTTCCTCTACAAACTCATAAACAGCTTCTTCACTTGCCGCATCAGATGTATCCTTAAGAATATAAGCTTCTGCTTCCTCGTCCTCATTATCTGACTCTGATACAGCAGGGAATTAATTCTAGTTTCTTCAATCACATAAAATTGTGTCTTCTCACCGTTCTCGTCAATAAATTCAAGCTTTTCCATGAAAAACAAATCCTCCAAATATTACTTCTGTTTAGATTCCATATATCCACGCAAAATAAAAACAGCCGCAAGCTGATCAATAACTGTCTTGCGGTTTTCTCGCCTCATCCCGCATTCTTCAAGGACTTCGTCTGCTTCAACTGTAGTAAGTCTTTCAGTGTAACAGGTAATCCTGTTCGTCTTTCCAGTGCTGCTGCAAATTCTTCACAGGCCTTAGCCCGTTCCCCAATAGTATCATCCATGTTCTTAGGATAGCCAACCACGATTTCAGTTACATCATATTCGGATATAATCTGTTCTATCCTGGCATAAGTTCTTCGTAACTTATTATTCTCTTTTCTTGTTATCGTTTCGAAAGGCTGTGCAGTTATCCCAAGCGGATCGCTCAAGGCAACTCCAACAGTCTTCGTTCCGACATCTAAGCCTATAATTCTCATATTATAAGCCTTTACCTTCAATGAAATATCTTACAACCTCTTCAACAAGTTCGTCTCTTTCAGCCTTCATAATAAGGCTTCTTGCATTGTTATGGCTTGTAATATATGTTGGGTCACCAGACATAATATAACCAACTATCTGGTTAACCGGATTGTACCCCTTCTCTTTAAGTGCAAGATATACCTGCTCAAGTATTCCTTCTACTGAAATTGTCTTCTCTGGCTGAGTTTTAAAAAATTGAGTGTTGTTATCTACCATATCTACCACGCCCTTTCGTATATTGTTTATAATATAATAAATATGCGAATTATACAAGTGCCTGACATAAAAAAGATTGTAAAAAAAATGTAAAACTGCCCGGACGGCATGAATTTGTCCGGGCAGTTCTGTTATTATATAATATGATTAATGCATTAATTAAGGTATCCGCCATCCGAATCCGGCATCATCCCCATTGTAATATTAAGATTACCGTTTCTAACTCTTAACTCATCTATGAACTGCTTCTGCTCGCTCTCGTCTTTTATCCTGCATTCATAGGTAAGTTCAAACATTGTACCCATATTAGTTGTCTTTACTTTTCTAAGTACATTTTCACTAAGATACTTATCAAATATATCATCAAATACTGCCATATAGTTAAGATTCTCTGGAATTGTGATTCTTAACTGTTTTCTATGTGCATCTCTTGTTCCAAATCCTGTTACCGATAACACTACAAATACAAGAAGAATTATTACTGCGAAGCACCCTGCAAATGTCACAAAACCAAGTCCGCATGCAAGACCTGTTGCCATTGCAAAAAACACTACTGATATATCTTTAGCACTTCCCGGTGCTGAACGGAATCTTACTAAAGCAAAAGCTCCCGCCATTGAAAACGCCCTTGCAACATTACTTCCTACAAGAAGAATAACTGATGCCACTATCGCTGGTAAAAGAGCAAGACCTATTATAAAGCTTTTATTATATCCATCCTTCTTTGATACAAGTGTGTACACAAAAGCAATCACTAAACCAATAACAACTGCTACTAATATTCCTAACATTGACTGGCTAATGCTGATTGTATTCTCTGATGTTGATGTAAAGATTGATTCAAACATATATTTTCTCCTTTATACATTAAGCTTGTGTAATTCGTAAGGACATACTGCTTATATTCAGTACCATACTTAGAAAACGATACCGGGTAAACATTAAGTCCTGATATTATCTTAGTAAACCACAGCGGAACAGCGCCACTTATCTTAACTTCCATTAAATACTTACCATCCGGCAAAAGCTTCTTTCCATAGCTTCCATGCTCGAGTCTTACATCTTCCCTTCTGGTCGTAATATTTTTATCAAATGTAATCCTGAAATCGCCATCATCTTTCTCAAAGTACGCGAATCTGTCATATGAAAGATAAACTTTAGGCTGCAAATGGTAGAAATTCTTGAAGTAATCTATCTCCTTAAGCACCTGCCTGTTTATTCTTCCTTCATGGTTATCTGGACATATGTCGTCATCAAGAAAATCATATGCCTCCTGAAGCGTCATTGAAGTTCTTCTTTTATTGACAATACCATTGTACTTCTTCTTAATCTCTACAAAGACATTATCTGTAAGCTCTGGCATCCCATAAGCTCTCAGTCTTAACTTTTCTTTGTATACCGGTTTCTCAATAGAAGCTCTTATAAGCTGATCATTCTCAGTATCATAATATATGTTGCTGATTCTGTACGCCTCACCATTTCTGTTATACGCATCCGGATTCATATAATCAGCTATGTGGTAAGTCAGTTTATGAAAAGTATCTTCATCTATAATGTATTTCTTCTCATAACGGTTGAAAACTTCGATTGCCATACCAAGCTCTCCTTTCTGTCTCTTTCATTCTTACAAGTAAGATATTAATTGGAAAATGTGACCAATCTATGTAAAAAATAAGTAAAATCAGTGTAGTTTTGTGAAAAACCCACACAAACATTACTTTGTTGCAGAATAGTAGGTTTCCAAAATCATCTGATAACATCCATATATCATCTAAGACCTACTAATGGCTTATAACTTTATAATTTAGTAGGTTTCTAGCTCCGGTTAGCTATATCTAATCATTTGTTTTTCTTTCTTCTAACGTCAAAAACACCCACTAAATCACTGATATGAAATGTTTTAGTGGGTCTTTGACAATTTCTCATGTTAAAAGTTCTAAAAATAAGCCTACTAAATTCCAGTTTTCTTAATATCTAGTAGGTTTTAGCAGATTACCAAGCAATTACTGCAGTCCAATATGCAGCCGAAGTCAAAAAAGGATGCCACATTCGCGGCATCCTTAAAAAAACTACTTCATATGTACATCAAGCTGGTTGAACGGAATCTCAATTCCATTCTCATCAAATATATTCTTATATCTTTCAAGCAGGTTAAATCTTACATTCCAGTAGTCTGCTGTATTAGCCCAGGCTCTTGTCTCAAGTGTTACACAGCTTTCATCAAGGCTCTTGACAACAACCAGAATATCCTTGTCCTTGAGTATCCCCTTCTCACTATTAATAACCTGTTCAAGAAGCTTCTTGGCTTTAGGAATATCTGATGAATAGCCAATTCCTATCTGGATATCAATTCTTCTTGTATTCTCTGCGCCTACGTTAACAATGCTTGAATTAGAAAGTGAACCGTTCGGGAGCATTACTACTTTATTATCAATAGTAACAAGCCTTGTGTAAAGAATCTCTATAGACTTTACAGTTCCTTCATTAGTTCCGACTATAATATAATCGCCAACCTTAAAAGGCTTGAATATAAGAATAAGAATTCCTCCTGCAAAGTTTGAGAGGCTTCCCTGCAGGGACATACCAATCGCAAGTGCTGCAGAGCCAAAAAGTGTGAGCAGTGATGTCGTCTGAAATCCCAGCTTATCCACAACTATCATGATAAGTATTGCATACATTACAAACTTAAGCACTGATACCACAAAATTAACAACGCCTTTATCTAGCGTGCTTCTGTCCAGCATCTTCTTTACAAGCTTATCAAGCACCCTGATTATCTTCTTGCCAATAAACCATATTAAGACAGCAATAACAATTTTACCAATAAGTGAAACGGACCAGTTTCCTAAATCATTGAGAAGCTGCTTAACATGTGCAATAGAAAAGAATCTGGTTATCTCATCTGTTTCCTGCTGGATTGTTGTGGCTGCCACAAGTCCTATGAATCCCATAGCTGATCCCCCTTTGTATTATTTCATCTTCTTTTTAAGCTGTTCTAACTTCTTCTTAGTCTCTATATCAATCTCTTCACTTGCACGCGCTGCTTCTTCTGCTTTTCTTACAGCTTCTTCCTTAGCCTGAAGTGCTTCCATGCAGGCTTTCTCTGCCTGTTTTCTTGCTTCAACCGCCCGCTTTGCTTCCTCTGCTGCAGCAAGTTCAAGCATCTCAGCCTCTGCTGCCTTTCTCA